>OLJC01000051.1_pt1 | contig 54422 bp, 82 predicted proteins | sample 1601461 | NCBI WGS metagenome assembly OLJC01 (sample SAMN04436803, study PRJEB24849) | human gut metagenome | biome: human gut; feature: NICU; material: stool | host: Homo sapiens | place: USA: Saint Louis, MO | collected 2011-06-13 | reverse complement strand
ATGAAAGCCTGTCCTCAGCATAGTACCGGGAAGGAGGGAGTGACCATCTCATTAAATATTCTCGTTTGCGGGATAAAAGTGACCTGACGCAATATTTGCGTTTTGATGCTTATTGATAATGTTGTCACGAAAAGTGAGGGTGACTGCATGGATAAATTACTTGAGCGTTTTTTACAGTACGTTTCGCTGGATACCCAATCTAAGCCGGGTGTTCGCCAGGTGCCGAGCACCGAAGGCCAGTGGAAGTTGTTAAACCTGCTGAAAGAGCAGCTTGACGCCATGGGGCTGGTCAACGTCACGTTAAGCGAAAAAGGCACTGTGATGGGAACGCTGCCGGCGAATGTCCAGGGTGACATTCCGGCGATTGGCTTTATCTCCCATGTCGACACCTCTCCGGATTTTAGCGGCAAACATGTGAACCCGCAGATTGTGGAAAATTACCGCGGCTGATGCGCCGCGCGATAAATGCGCCCCTTTCCGTGAGATAAATGGCATCGCTGCGGCGTTTCAATATTCGCAAAAGAATTACAATCCTACTGCGTCATCCTTCCTCTGACCATCTACCGGAAAATACCGGTAAAGCGTCGATAACCCTACCCCGTAAATAATGGCCAACTGTTGGCGGGTGTGCCCCTTCGCCAATAGCCGCCCAATCTGCTCTCGCTCATGCGCTTTTAATGCGTTGGGCCTTCCACCTACGCGTCCCTGTGCCCTGGCTGCTGCCAGCCCGGCCAGCGTTCGTTCGACGATCAGCTCGCGTTCCATCTCCGCCAGTGCCGACATCACATGGAAAAAGAAGCGCCCCATGGCAGTACTGGTATCTATGCTGTCTGTTAATGAGCGGAAGTGGGCACCGCGTTCATGTAACTCTGATATCAGTGCGATCAGGTTCTTAACGCTGCGTCCCAGCCTGTCCAGTTTCCACACGACCAGGGTGTCTCCACTATTAACGCACTTTAAAGCGCGTTTCAGACCGGGGCGACTGGCAACTTTTCCGCTCATACGGTCTTCAAAAATGCGGTCACAGTTTGCGCTAGTGAGTGCATTACGCTGTAAATCGCTGTTCTGGTCGATTGTTGATACGCGGATATAACCAATGACAGCCATCAATTCCCCTCCTCTATGTCTCGGTGGGAGGATTTTTACAGATTTCGCTATGTGTAACTGCTTTTCCAAAAACCTTGGTTTAGGGGAAGGCTCGCCGGTCATCGGTTCTCCGCTCCCATGGCCTCACGCAAAAATGCCAAATGAGCTATTCCCATCAATGGCTAAGATGGTCTTCCTGAAAAGCAATGGCGCGACCTTTTCTGCATCACAATACCCAATGCTGGCATTGGCCTATCCAGCGCTCAGATTGCCTGATTTACGCAGTGAGTTTATTCGTGGTTATGACGATGGTCGTGGAGTTAATCCATCACAGGCACTACTTGGCTGGGCTGCTGACGAATTTAAAACCCATAATCATCCCTTCAGGGGATCGGGTGGTGCGACAGGGAACAATACCGTGTTTGGTGTCGAATCCGGTATCAAGGCAATCTATACCAATGGCATTAACCAGCCTGACGGAACGGTTGCCCCAGCATTCCAAGATCCAGGCGGGTCAGAAACTCGCCCACGCAGCGTGGCATTTAATTACATCGTGAGGGCAGCATAATGTCTCAGGCACAATTAGACAGCGAGCTTATTACCATAGTGGCAGGTGATATCACCGTATTTAATTATGATGGCAAGACGCGCGAATATCTTTCTTCCTCGGTTGAGTTTTTACCCGTGGGTGTTGGTATTCCCGCCAATTCTTGCGTTGATGCTCCAGGAGAAATCAAGGAAGGTTTTACTGTTTGCAGAACAGAGGATGGCAAAGCCTGGATGGTCGTTGTCGACCATCGCGGCGAGACGGTATACAGCACAACGACAGGTGAGAAAGTTATCATCACCATGCCGGGGGAGTATCCGAAAGATACCACCACGCTGGCACCGGCCACACCATACGATAAATGGAGCGGCAGCCAGTGGGTGACTGACTTGAAAGCGCTGCACGCTGCGGACGTGATGGCAGCGGAACAGATGAAAACCGCGTTATTATCGGAGGCGACGGCAATCATCTCTCCGCTGGCAGATGCTCAGGCTGGAGGTTATATCGACGATGCCGATGTGTCACGCCTAGCTGAATGGCAACGGTACCGCTACAAACTGACTAAAGTTGATACCAGCACCGCGCCAGACATTACCCTTCCACCGAAGCCGGAGATGTAGGCCATACGGGTTTTGTTGTATCAACACGCATCAGCAAGACCCGGTATTTTTTCCATTCAGACAGTGCAGTAGATTCTTCATCTGTTGCCATACCTAAATCAACAGCATCCTGAAGCGGAGCAATAATCTCCGTTGCCTCCGTCAGTAACGCTGCTTTCTGAAACTCCGCAGCAGTAATTTGTTCTTCTTTAGAAGGTGGCAGTACATCTATCCAAGATGGTTTCCCATTAACATCTGGGCCGCGAGTCTTGCCTTCTGGCGGTATACCGCTGTATTTCGTAAAAATATCTTCGTCAACATCAGCGCCATTTTCAGGCCATGCATTAGCTCGCTTGTAATCATCAATTAACATCCAGGGATAAAAGGCATTTGTCTCGCCAGAATATCTGTATTTCATTATCAGTACCCCACCGCTATATATGAGAGGTTGAATCCACCGGCGCCACTCATCCATGCCTGAAACCCTGTTCTGGTTTGGGTTCCTACGACGATTCCATAAGACATTGTCGTCCCCGGATTCGCACCACCTGACGTGACGTCAGACCACGTAAGATTGACTACGGCCCCAGAGGCAAACGCAACCGGAAATGTAGTGCTTGAGAGATTTGAACCAATGCCAAATCCCAGTGTTCCTTTTTGAATAATTAGTCCACCTACAGTCTTGACCCAGTTAGAGCCGTAACCCTGATAGCTCATATCTGGTATCTGGTTCGCGCCCGTGCCAACGTCCCGCTTTGCCGCTTCTTTCAAACCAAGGTTTTTGACAAAGAGCACCGGGTCAGGGATATCCGCGCCGTTCTGGTCTTTGGCCAGCTTCTCCGCCAGCTTGTTCAGCACCGTGGTTGCAAAGTTTGGATCGTTACCAAGGGCATCGGCCAGCTCTTTGAGCGTATCCAGCGTCTCAGGTGCGCTACCAGCAAGTGCGGCAAGCGCTTTGGCCACAAATTCTGTCGTCGCCAGCTTTTTGCTGTTGTCACTGTTTGCAGGTGTGGGCGCAGTCGGCGTGCCGGTGAATGTCGGGCTGGCCTTTGTCGCGTACTGAGTATGCGGGTCTGCTGCCGCGATGTGCGCAGCAAGGTCCGCTCCGCCTTTCTCAACCTGCTGCTTCAGGTATGACGTTCGTTTAGCCAGTTGCTTAGCCTGACGGTTAGAAATCCCGTCAGGCCCACCCAGAACAGGGTCAGAGACCTCTATCTGGTAGATGCCGTCTTCCCACTGCGGGGTTTCAGGTAGGTTTGCCATGATTAACTGCTCCCGTGGTTATAGCTGCCGTCATAGTTGACGGTGTTGTTGTAGCGAATTGCGACAGACTGATACTCCAGACTGGCAAGGTGACAGCGGGCCGGAGCGAACGCGGCGAGGGTCTGTCGCAAAAGCGCAGCCTGGTCGTTAGTGATGGGCTGCCGGAGGATAACGCGATAAACCGCCCAGGCCTCGGCATCGCCATGAACATAGATACCGTTGTATGTGTGTCTGCCGTCGTAGCCGATTTGACCGGTCCCCTCAATCAGGTCGACCTCGCCAAAACCAAAGCGACGGATGATCTCCCGGATTGACCACGGCGTCCCCTTGTAGCGGTGCAGCTCAATGGCCGATTTAATCAGGGCACGGCGCACGTCATCAGCTTCAGCCAGTTCCCAGCCGTCGCCGAACAGTGAGAACTGCTCGCACAGCCATGGCAGCGCAGAGCTGTCGACGATATCCACCAGGTAGACCATCAGGGCTTCCAGGTTGATGCTGTCCAGTCGCCCGGCCAGTCTGCCCAGCGTTCTGAGGCTGACATCCCCCTCAAGCGGTGGCGGAAGTTGTAGCGGTTCAGCCATCGGCTACCCCCGACATGGTGATGTTGATGGAGGTACAGTTGGCCCACTCGTTTTCCGCCACCACAACCAGCGCCAGACCGGGCAGTTCAACCTGATATACCCCTTCAACGGACAGGACGGCGTTAATCTGTCCGGGCACGATATCCAGCCCCAGCTTTGCCCGACGAGCAGCGACCCAGCGCTGAATAGCATTATTGGCGGCGTCTTTTATCGAATTGACGTCCTGACCACGATAAACCGTGATGCGGGCATCGATGACGTAGTCCACCTGCACAGGCGTTTTTGCATGAACGGTATCGGTGAGCGGGCGGACTTTCTCATCCGAACAGAAGCTCTCGACCAGCGTGAGGATGCTATTGTCCGGCAGACCGGTGCTGAGCAGCGGATACAGCTCGACAGTGCCGGGGACAGGGGAAAGAACGGCGACGTCGACAATGCTGGGATGTGCCCCCATGGCATGAAAACGGTATGCACCACGGCTTCCGGCGTTAGTGAAGGACTCAGGAGCAAGCCTGATGCGCTCACGCAGCCGGTCATTATCTTCCTGCTCTGACCCGCCAGAACTGGCGGAGAGATTGGTGACCTGCAGGTCAACGTTGTCAATCTCATCGAGCAACTGGCTGACCTGAGCAGGCTGCCAGCCGTTACCGGCATCACCGGGTTCGGTACAGGTCGCCGTGATATTGACAAATTGCAGGCCCGCCTTCAGCACCACGTCCGCATCGGTGGCGAAGATAACGCTGTCGGAGGCACTGACACGGGTGCCTGCCGGTATCACTACATCCATCGCCATCGGTTCGTCGACAGCGAACTGGAGAGGTGTCGATGCAGGCTGCGCGGCAAGGCGGTACACGCCAACAAGCTCGCCGAGGTAGTCAATCATCGGCTCACGGGCAAAGGCGACCAGATTCTGCTTCGCCGCCTCCTGTACTGCCACCCTGACCAGCATTTCGCGATAAGCCCAGAGGTCAATCAGCAGACGTTCGGCCTGTGCCGGATACAGCGTTTTACCGGCATCCGCCTCATACTTCGCAATCATTTCTGCCGTGATTTTGTCGGCATCGCGTTCAATAAAATCGGGTTCTGTCAGCGCCATAGCAGTTCCTGAGTCCGGGGTTGTCCGTCTGAGCCTTTCCAGCTCACCCGGAGCGTAAGATGTTCACCGTCAACGGCGGGTTTAACTGACGTCAGCTGGCAACGAGGCTCCCAGCGGCGAATGGCATCGACGGACTCGCGCACGACGTGCGGAATGGCACGATCAACGGGCCAGTCGATATAAAGGTGCAGATTGCTGCCGAACTCCGGGCGGTGCGGGTCGCTGCCGCGAGGAGTGCGCAGAATGATTTGAATGGCCTGCCAGATATCATCCATCCCCTGGACGATTTCGCCGGGGGCCTGCATGGCCGGTTGCCAGAATACTGAGGTCGTTTTCATGGGGGCAGTATTGCCCCCGGAAGGGTTAGCCGATATTAAAGGCGTTTAAGAAGGTTCAGTGGGAGTGGTGATTGGAGTTTGCGCCATCAGACAGCATGCTACCGGTGGCGTGGGCATTCCCTTCAATCTCGATATTGCCCTGAATGGTCGCGGTGGCACCTTCTCCGCCAGAGCCAGCCATGCCACCCTCGTAAGTGAGCTTACCCCTGACAAGCAGGTCCCCGGTTATTTCGGTCTGTGGCGCATCAATCGTGGCTTTCTGCGTTTTCACGAACACGTCAGCACTACACTCAATCACAAGATGCTCGATTCCACCCTTAATGGTGAGCGTATGGGTGCCCCGGTGGTAGCTGAACTCGGCCCCGTCGCTGAATGTTGTGCCGCGAACGCTCTTGTCGCTGAACGATGGTTTATCAACGTCGGAATAGACCGCGCCGAGGATCACGCCATCTTCGCCGTTTTCATCCAGCAGCACCTTGACCTGCTCCCCCACATCAGGGAGCCAGTAATCTTTGTTGTTCTGGGTGTTGCGCTGCAGGACGTCCAGCCAGTTGGTGCGCATGTTGTCGCACTCGGGCAGCCGGACGCGGGCTTTCACGCCATCAGCATCAACGGCACTGACCGTACCGGTCTGCAGGGTTACGCCTGTCATTTTTTCTTCTCCTTTATTACCGTGGATGTGCTGCCGTCTGGCTTGTAGACGGTGAGCGTCTGGGTCTTGCCGGTCTTATTGCCTTTCTTCGCCTTACCCCGCGTCACCGGCCCCCGCGCCACATCCAGCTCGGTCACGTAGCCGCTGCTGCGGTCAAGCGTATGGCGGGCAGTGGTTATCAGCCACGGCCCGGATAGCTGGCCAAAGCCTGACAGCTCAATTTTATTGCCTGCTGTTAGCTGGGATGCGCCCATCAGGGTCAGGGAACCGCTCTGCTGATATTCGTTGTGGCGGGCCAGTGCGGAATCAGCCTTAATGCGTGCGCTGTCCGGATCACTGATGCGGCTGTTGACCTGAAGCCGGTCGGCGCTGGTGACCTTGCCGCCTTTGGTTTGCTTGCTGCTCTCGCTGGTCCCGCCGTCAGCCTCATACACAATCAGCTTTTTTGTGCTGCTCTTCTGGTGCTTGACCCTGGCGGATTTGTAGACCCGGTTGATGGTATCGCGAAGCGAGTAACGGGCCACGTCCTGCGGCTTCAGCTGACGCACCGGCTCCTGGCTGCGAAGCGTGGCCAGATGCGAAAATATCAGCTGGTCGCTGACAATCTTCACCGCATAGCCGTACTCGCTGGCGAGGCGGTGCAGAAAGGCCACGTCGGTCTCGGCGTACTGCGTCACCCGGTCAATTTTGATGACCTCGATGCTGCCGACCAGCTTCAGCTGATGCTTTTTGGCAATACGCCCGGCGATGGCCGCTAGCGTTGTGCTCTCGAAGCCCCGGCTTGATTTCGTCCGTAGTGCGCTGTTGACCGAGGTGGCCACACCCCGGATGGATACAACAGAGGCGGGCGAACTGACCTCTATCTCGTCGATAGAGAAGGTACCGCAGGACAGCAGTTTCTCGCCCTGGTAGCCCACCTTCAGTGTCAACGTGTCACCTTTACCCGGATACCATGCATCCAGCCAGCGACCATCGGTATCATCCAGCTCCACCTCGATGGTGTCGGACTCATTTTTGATGTTATCGCTGTACGTAATGCGGGTGACGTATGGGGTGATATCGCTGGTGATATTCTTTTTCAGGTACCACAGGGTGAACACCGGCGACAGCACGTCGCTGACGCCGGTCAGGGCAGACGATACCTGCGAACTGCTTACCTCAGCCATGGCGGAGTATCCTCTTCTGTCGTGGCATCTTCAGCCTCAATTACCGGGATAAGTAACAGCAGCCCGGAGGGTAGTACCGCCGTGATAGCCACGTGCGGGTTAGCGGCAATAATCCGGGGGTAGCCCATCGGGTCACCGTAGTACTTCCATGCCAGCGCATCCCAGCGCTCCCCGTCACGGGTGACATGTTCAAGAAACATCAGACGCTCCTTGCCATTATTCTGGCTGCCATTGTGCTTAACCCCGGAGACATGCGGGTAAAAGTGGTGCTGGCGGAGTTCAGCTGACCGGAAACCGCATCCAGCGCCGCCGCGATATTGCTGCCGTCGACGCCGTTCAGCGCGGACTGTGCCTGCTGAACATACGAGGCGGCCTCACCGGTGGCCCGAGCCAGGCTGACAGCTTCCGGCATGGACTCTGCCAGCGCATTAAACGCCGGGATACTGCTCCCCAGTGAACCGGAGATGTTCCCCAGCCCGCTCATCAGCCCTGGTACACGGGTCAGCGCCACTGTCGGGTTATCCTTCATTTTCTGTGCAATCCGCACCGCGCTCATGGTGGTCTGGAGCACTGACTGTGCCTGCTTCGCATAGTTGACGCCGTCCCGGACATACTGCGCCACGCCGGAAGGTGACGGAACCGCAGAAGATATCGCGCCTGTGCCCGGTACCTGTGCACGGATAGCGGGCGGCTTCAGAGGGTTTTTAGGGTCGCCGATGTACTCCCGGAGAGACGCGGTGGCATTGACGGCCAGCACGTTGCCGGTGCTGTCGGTCTGTTCACTGGTCGCGGTCACGTCGGTAATCACGAACCAGCCGCGATAGTCGCCGTTGCCAAAGACCAGCGCCAGCGCCTGATGAGCTTTCATCGCTGTTCTCAGGCGGGCCAGCTCGACGTCGGGCACACAATAATGCTGGTGAAAGACCAGGCTTATCTGGATTTCGTCCAGCTTGTCGCCAATGAACTGCAGGCCGGGCTTCCCTTCGATGCGGGCATGCTCGGCGTAATCGACGCCGAACGTCGCCTCGAAGCCGTCCCAGTAGGTAATCAGCTCAAACTCAATATCGCCCAGAACTGCAAACATCAGCTGTACCTCCTGCGCTGTTGCTGAGCCAGCAGACGCTCCAGCATTTTTTCCAGCTCGTGCACGCTCATATTCAGCGCACCGGTCAGCCCGGCTGGCGCTGCTGTCTCTTTGCCATTCAGGTAAAACTGAGGATTAAAGTCGACCTGAATACCACCAGACATTCCGCCACCGGATGCAGCTGCACCACGGCCTGAATATCCCACAGCCATGATTTCTGGCGACGGGATACGGGGTACATCCGGTGTCATTTCTTCAGCCAGCCGCTGCCCGGCCAGCGCCGCAAGCGGAGTGGTGCGCTGCAGGCCGATGGCTGCTCCCTGTGCGATGTTGTCACCAAAGCCCATAAACACCCGGCTCGGTGAGTGAATGCCCAGTTTTTCTTTAAACCAGCCGCCGACGCTGTCTCCCATGTCGGTGACGGTGGTTTTGAGCGAGTCCCATTTGTTTTTGATGCCGTTTATCAGCCCGTCGATAAGATGGCCACCGAAGTCAGTGAACTTCGCTGGCAGATCAACGCCGAGATATTTCAGCGCAGCCGCAAAGGCTTTGTAGAGCAGACCAACCGGCGACCAGTTCATCAGCAGCTTACCAATCCCCACGATACCGCCGTTAAACGCCGTTTTAATGTCTGCCCAGCGCTGTTTAAACCAGCCGCTGACCGCTCCCCAGTTGCGGTAAATAAGGTAAGCAGCCACAGCAACAGCGGTGATGACCAGACCGATAGGGTTCATCATCAGCGCCCGGCCAATCCAGAGAACTGCCCGTCCGACGAGCATAATGCCGCGAACAAGACTGCCACCAAGTACACGCCCCAGCGTACCGGCCCCTCTGGCGACAGCGCTGAAGCCGGTCACTAACCAGCGGAGTTTGCCGCCTTCACCCAGTGCAAGGGTCAGACGAAGCCAGTTAGCTCGAAGCCTGACAACACTTCCCCATACGCTGGTAAATGGTGAGATAAGGAGATTCAGCCCCAGCTTGAGACCGATGGTGGCCATCTTAAAGGCCAGTAATGCACCTACAACCTTAATAGTGCCGCTGACGAGCTGCGGGTTTGCCGCTATCCATTTGCCAACGCTGTTCATTAAGGGGATGAACGTTTCCCCCAACTGGATCAAAGCCGGGCGTAATGATTCTCCGATGCTAATGGCCGAGTCGTTAAAACCAATCTGGGTACTGCGCCAGCGTCCTTCGAGTGTGTCATTCTGTTTTGCTGCATCCTTGTCCAGGGTAGACATCGCAGAGGGAGTGTTCATTTCCTGTTTATTAGACTGGTACTTATCCCAGCCCTGGCGCATCGCCAGCAGATGGTTGACAGTCTGAATATCGGTGAACACTTCCGCCAGTCCAAAGGATTCCATCAACTTCTGCTGGCCTTCCTGATCGCCTCTTGATCCTGCAGCTTTCCATTGTTGTACGAATGCCTTGCCTTTACCGTCGATAAACCGGTTGGCAATCATCAGAGAGGCTTCATACTGAGAGAGTCCCTGGGCTACATAATTTTGCATTGACCCCTGATAGTCCACTCCGGCTTTGGCATATTTCTGAATGGTATCTCCGCGCCCCATCGCCGCCAGCCAGTTAGACATATTGGTGACTGCTTCCTCTGCAGAGCCGCTGCCTTTACCCACTTCCAGACTGGCGACAATCTGGGTTATGGCGTCTTTACCGTAAATACCACGGGCCGCGAAAGCTTTGGCCATACCGGGCAACGCTTTCGCCATATCCTTCAGTTCAAATGAGCCGAGCTTGGCCCCAGTTGCCGCAATCCCAAAAGCCTGCTCCAGCTCCTTCGCATCGGTAATTTTAAGCGCATCGCTGAAGGCATAGGTCATTTTGGCGAGGTCTGTCATATCCGCTTTGGTGGCTGTGGCTGCTTTGCCCAGCATTCCGGCAAACTTTGCTGCCTGTTCCGGGTTCATACCATCAGCAACCAGTTGACCAACACCACCCAACAGAGACTCCTGCAGCTGGTTAACCCTGAGCGATGCCTGACGAATAGCAGTACCGATTGCCTGCTCCTGACGTGCATCCAGATCGCCGGTCACGCTGATATCGCGAAGCTGGGACTCAAACGAGGCATATTGTTTGATTGAGGCCATAACTGGTGACCCCAGCGTTCTGCCTATGGCATAGGTTTCTGCCCCCTGCCCATAGAGCGCCATGCGGTTAGCTTTCTGCGCATCACTGGTGGCAGATACCGCCGACAGACGACGCTGCTGGCGCTCAACCTGTTCCATTGTTCGACCAACCCGCAACAGAGCATTGTTCAGGTTCTGCATGGAAGATGTACCGAGGTGACCATAGCGGGCAATTTTCTGAGTTAAATTATCTTGCCGCTCCTGCAGACGGCGTGATGTATCGCCAAGGGAGTCGAGGGCGCGTCGGGTACCGCTGACGGCAGAACGGAAGCTGCTTCCGACAATCCCGCCAATAATGACGCCAACTGAAAATTCACTGGCCACGCTGGTTATCCTCTGAAAGCGAAAAAACGTAAGGGGAATATCGGAGAGGCATGCAGAACAGCCGCGAGTGGCGGCTGTCAGGTGATGAGGAGTTACTGATTGTCGCCGAACTCGCTTTTGATTTGCTCTTCAGCCTGCTCCAGCCACATCTCCAGATCGTCAGTATCGAGGGCATCAATCTCCCCCGGCTGAAATCTAAACCACCTCGCCAGCAGTCCCTGTGCCTGCGTCAGCATCTTTGTCGCTCTTGCCCAACCCCGTGATTTGCTGAAATCGGGTCTGCAGCTCCAGATAATCGGCCAGGTCCATGTTGTCCATGTCCTCCGGGAGCAGGCCGGTACTGCGGGAAATCAGTGGTTCATCCCAGTCAGCCGGGTCTTTATGCGTTTTCTTGACCAGTTTGAGGTCTTTAACCGTCAGGCGCTTAAGGGTGAGTTGAGAAATGGAGTTACCTGCTGCCGTGGTGAAAGGGAACTGCAGGACAAAGATTTCTGCTTCTGTTTGGGTCTGTGACATGTTCATGCTCCTGTGTAAGTTCAGGGCAGTATGCCTGGTGACGCGGGGAACAGATATTAAAGGGGATTAAGAAGAAAGGGGCCGAAGCCCCTGTGATATCAGTGAGTACGAAACCCTTTGCAGTTGCGCAGAAAGGTAATGAGCATCGCTTTCCCTTCGGTTTTACCGATGCCGGTAAACCAGTGGTCAGGTGGCTCCCATGCCTCAATCAGGTCAGCGAGCTTTCGTGCTTTAGAGCGTGTGCAGTCAATCGGGTCATTGGTTTTACGGGTATTAAAAAGGTTCTCCACCCCCGGAATATCGAGGATGGTAAACCAGGTGCCATTCCCCATGCCAATCGAACCACAGTTCCCGCCTTTATCTTCGATCTCAACGGTCATCGTGGTTCCCTGATGCCAGCTGGGACTTCAGCCTGTACCCCTCAAACTGCCACAGCGCTTCAGTCGCATTGTGCTGCGCTTTAGCGATGGCCACCTTCCTACCGGTCTCTTCATCGAACAACCCCGGATGCGCCGTGGCGCTGAATCCACTGCTGACCATAAAGCCATCCGGCATCAGTGCGACAGCAATGGTCAGCGTGGTGCCCGGAAAGTGATGGGTCTGGTAATTCAGCGACGCCACCAGGTCGTCTATCGTCTTGCGCTCAACTTTAGGTACCACCATGATTATCCCCCGATATTGATGCGATAGTCAGTCAACTGGTCAACGCCACCGACGCGGAAGATGTTGGCCAGATAGTCCAGCTCCAGCAGCTCTTCACCATCCAGTACCTGCTTGATGTATGTGCAGGTGAAGCTACTGGAGAACTCGGCATTCTCATGCTGCTTGAACGTCCCCAGCGGGTTCTTCTTGAACATGATCGTCAGGAAGGTGACCAGCGGGATTTCATCAATCAACCCCTGAGAGCTGTAGCGCTGAACACTGGAACGGCACTGCAGCGCCAGCGATTTATACGGGTTCGCGGCAGACAGCATCGCATCGCGGTAGAAGCTGTTCCACTTGATCTCTCCTTCCAGCTTGTCGAAGCCTGACGGGAGTTCCACCTTACCCACCATCCCCAGCGCTTTATGTTCCTGCATGGTCATCGACACGTCGGGGAGCTTGACCTCCTCGGCCCGGCCCAGCAGGTTAGCGCTATCCAGATAGATGTTGGCATTGGTGATGCGGTTGATCTCAATCTTTGCCATCAGCTATTCCCCTTCAGGGTTAAGAGGTATTCCGAAGTGATCTCGGTCTCATACGTCAGTCGCTCCAGCGGAGGCGGTGGCGTGTATTTGTAGCTCAGTAACAGGTGACCGGCGGCAAGTTCCGTCTCTTCGTTACGGGCAGGATCGAACCAGCATTTAAAGCCCAGCAGAGCGCCATCGCCAATCATCTTGCGCCCGTAGGCGTTTACCGACTCCGTCAGCGCATCAATCAGCGCCTGGGTGATGGGCATATCAATGTACTGCTGGCTGAAGTAGCGCAGGGACTCGTTGATCACATCGCCGGTGCGGCGAATGTTCTCAAAGTTGCGCATATGCGTAACCGTTGGCCATGCTGCTGTCCGGTTGCCCCACAGACGCAGGCCGCTGCCGTAGCTGCTGAAGACCGTGGTGATACCCTGTTCGTTGAGCAGGTTCACCTCGCTCTGCGGGTCGTCAATCATTGCTGAGAGCTGGCGCTCCACGCCGGTGATACCCAGAATCTCCTGATTGGAGGACGACCACCAGTAGCCCTTGTCCAGGTCGACTTTGGCACGCAGACCCGCAGCTCGCTGACTCAGCGGCTCCAGTCGTTCGCTGTTGGTGGCCGCGTCGTACACCCTGACGTGTGGGTAGCACAGACGGACGCGGTCGGAGCTGGTATTGAAGTTAATGGTGCCTTCCGGGCCACGCCCTGCCAGAGCCTGAGCAAAAGTGGTACCCACCGGCGCGTCGATGTAGGTCACCGCGCCCAGCTTTTCAGCCATGGCGATAAGCTCAACCGAGACGCTGTTCTGGGTACAGAACACAGGGGCAATCAGGATTTTTGCGAAGTAGCCAAACAGGTTGAAGCTGTCGTTAAGCAGCTTCATGCCGGTTCGGTTGCCTGCGGCATTAACGGCACCGATGATATCAGCCGGGGTGACTTTGGTCGGATCAGCATAGTTATAGCTGGCCTTCACCGTTGCATCTGCGGCAATGCTCTTACCAAGGTTGGTAATCACCCCGGTCTGCGCATCAAGCGAGTAGTCCTGACCTTCCACATAAGGTTGACCATCGCTGTCTGGCTTCAGTACCAGCTGCGCGACCACAGGGTTAGCCAGCTTCGCTTTGCCCGTCGCCTTGTCGAACGTTACGTCTTCATCGGCCACAGCGGTTTTATGCGCAGACGGATCAAGCACGTTAATGACCAGAACGGTGCCTGCGCCATGGTCGTAGATCGCATCCAGTGCCTGTGGAATTGTAAAGCCGGTGAGCTGGCTGCCAAACGCCGCTGCATCTTTCTCAGACAGACACTGCACCAGCGTATTGACGTCTCCCATTGGGGCGGTACCAATCAGGCCAATGACGGCGGATTTCACCGTTTTAACCGGGCGGGCACCGTTTTCCACCTCAATGGTTTCGACGCCATGCAGATAGTTAGCTGACATGGGAGTCCTCCGTTTTCACATCGCTGTCGCCGCCGCTCCTGCGCTTTTGTGGCTGCACAGCCGGTGTGCTGGCGGGTTTATTCACTTCAGATACCGGCGTCAGATGCTTCAGCGCCACCAGTACCTTCACATAGTCATGCTCCTCCGGCAGGGAAACATTCTTCCCCGGCCAGAGCAGGATTTCGGTTCCGTCCGACAGCGTGACGCCGCTGGCCGGGCCGGAATAGCGGTATTCTTTCATCACTCGCTTTCCTCATAGTTCACTTCGGTTAACAGCGGGCCTGACGGTAAATCGCTGTCTTCGATAAAGACGCTTTCGGTTGCGAAGTCGAGAGCGTACTGCCACAGCCCCTTGACCTCACCGATAAACACTTCACGGGTCAGCCAGATACGACGGCGGCAGTTCGGCGGGGTGTAGCCACCGAGGATGCGGCGGACTGCATCCAGAACGTCAATCGCACCTCTTTTACCGTTGAGCTGCCGGAAGACCACCGTGACGCAGAGCTGGATAGTCTGAGGCTGGATCACCGCACCAATATCATCGGGTTTGTCGAAGCGCGAACCGGCATAGCTCAGCAGCAACGCCCCGACAGGATGATTCAGACGGTATTCGGACGGCTTTTCCGGGAAGTACTCCACCTGCAGCAGGGGCAGCTTCTCGCGCAACCGGGCCAGCACAGCATCGAGGACGGGCAGAACGTTCATCAGTATTTCTCCAGTAAGCCGTCGCGCCCGCCAAAGGTGGGCCGGCGTGCCCGCGCCCGGATTTCACCGGACTCAGGTACGTCTTTTTGAGTGGACTGCAGCCCCAGCGTCAGCTTCCCGTCGCGGATAGCCTCAAGCTGACGCCGGGCCTCTTTGTTATCGTCTTTGACGGTGTCAGGCAGATCACCTTCAGGACGACGGACATACAAGCGGTAACGCACCAGCGTGATGGCAATATCCCGCAGAACGGTAGGCACTTCTGCCAGCGGCAGGGTATAGCGACCACGAAGGTGCGCATCAATCAACTCCCCGGCGTAGCGAATACAGCTGTCCACAACCGTCACATTCACCGTGGCAGGGGTGTCGAAATCCACGACCTCGTTAGTGAGCTGAATCAGCGTTGACTCAGGCACTTGTTCCTGTAAATCCGCCAGGGTGCAGTACATGTCACACCCCGCGAAGGATGCGGATAACATCACCTTCGGCCAGTGCTTCATCCAGCGCAATCCCGGCAGAAATGCCTGCCGGGGTCTCACCGGCTGCGGGGACCTGAGGAACGGCGCAGGCGTTTGCATCCGACTGAACGATCTGCCCTCTGGATACTGCCGCACCGGCCTCGACGGCAACAATACCCAGTACGTTGACCGGCGTTACATCACCGGCAGCGGCATCTACCTCTGCCACACCGAGCGCGACGGCTCCGGCCTGACAGGGCGCGTTGTCGGCACCGACAAAGCGCTGTTGCGTCAGCGCCGCGCTGGCCGTCACGGTAGTGGTCAGAATGACCTGTTGAGTTGTACCCATGACCGTCTCCTTATTTCACGATGTTGGTGACGAGATACCCGGCATCGCCACCGACCACGGCGACTTTGTAGATATCGGTATAACGGCAGTACTTCACCTTGCCGCCGACGCCGTCATATTTATCCGCCACCGGCATCCCTTTACGGCGCAGGGTGTAACCGAAGGACGGCTCGTTTTCGTCGGCGCTGTCGGTGCCCGGCTGGGGTTTGCCGACGTAATGCAGCATCAGATTGTCGCCCCAGATATCGGTCGGGACTTTGTCCTTGTTCTGCGCGTCTTTCATGGAGGCCATGGAGACCGGCTCGCCGATCACCACATCTTCCAGCTGGAAAAGGTCTTTCAGAATTTCGATGGTGATACGCTTGCGCTCGTTAGCACCAATCGCTGCCTGAATCGCCGGGTGGAACTTCAGTAGCGACATGACGCTGGCCCCCATGGTCATCAGGTTCGGACGCAGACCGGTAGCGTTACGTACCGCTTCAATCCCGCCCTCGATGATGCCAATCGGGTCACCCTTACCACCGCCCCAGCGGTCAGCCGCAGCCAGTGCTTTGACGTTAGCTGCACGGTAGACGTTTTTGTCCTGGGCCAGACGGGCCGCATATAGCTCGCGCTTGAGGTTGACGCCGCTCGTCACACGGCGAATGGCTTTGGCTTCTTCGTTGAACATCGACTCCGCCTGCTCGCGATAGTCAACCGGCGCGGCCAGATCGTGTTCGTTGAGAACCAGGTCCAGCTTGCCGGTTTTCTCGCGTACCAGAACGTTGCTGTCAGCCCCTACGGCACGCTCGGTGTCGTACTCCACAAAGGCGGATTTACCGAAAGTCGGCACGGTCACACCTTCCTTATCGGTAAGGACAATGGGAAAAATGCGCTCGCCGATGAACGCGGCATTTTTATAACCGCGAGCGATGCTGGTCAGCACCGGGTCAACGACGCGCTTACCCTTTAAATAGTCAGACATGTTCTCTCCTTAATTACAGGCAGCGGGAGACAGCAGCGTCGTAGCTGATGCCTTCTTTTTTCGACAGTTCCAGCGCTTTCTGATGCAGCGCCAGACGTTCCGGGTCGGCTTCAGCAAACTCCGCTGACGTCGTTTTGATATCCGTGCTCACGCGGTCTTTGGTCGCATGCTCACTGAAATTCAGTACCGGTGCAGTGCCATCCAGCAGTGTCTTAAACGCCGTGGCCAGCGGGGTGCGGGTATCGCCCTCGGCGAACTCGACAGGCTTATCGCCACCGGCTACCGCATCAAGAATGGCAACAACAACCGGTTTTGCTGCCGGGGTCAGGCGACCCGCGCCGACCAGCTTCTCGGCAAAGGAGACGTTGTCCGCGTGCAGCTTGTCCTGCCTGTTCTTCGCTTCCTGTTCCGCCCGCTGGGTGGCTTCTGCTTTCAGACGCGTGTTTTCCGCCTGAAGCGCTTTGATTTCTTCTTCAGTCATGGTGCTGTTCTCTTGTTGAGGGTTGGGATTGTGTTCACTGAAGTCCGGTTCAGACTTCCCGGTGTCGCGGTAAGCCTCTTCGCGCAGGGAGTCCACCTGCCATGAAGGAAGCACCTTGTCGGTCTCGTCCAGCCCGAACTGGGCGATCAGAAAATCACGCAGACGGCCCCATAAAGAGGCGTTGGTGATATCACTCCAGTCGGCAAACTCCACGACGCCTTCTTCTTTCTCACCAAACGAGACCTGCTTCAGCCCCTTAATGGACGGTGGCTGCGCGCCCAGAAAACCGACATGACGCAGGTAAAGCGTGCCGGGCTTCGGGTTGTTCGGTGAGTCAGGGAGATAGAATGAGGCGGAGACCTTCTTGAATCGTCCGTTGCCCACCAGTTCGGCAAACTGCGGGTCGAGCTGGTCAGGCTCTGCCAGCAGATCGCCGCCGTTAAGCGACAGGGATTTCACCCAGCCCCACGCCGGGTCTTCCGTTTTGGGGTGGCCAATAACGAGTGGTGCTTCATGGACGGACGGGTCATAGGCTTTCACGCAGGCGGCAAGATCGCTTTGCGTGAACGGCAGTTTCGTGCCGTGCATATCGGTATGAGTACCGGCTTTAAAAATGTGAATGGCTGGCATTTTGCTGTCCCGCGTTACGTTGTCGGGGACAGTCTCTGGAAAAAGCATCAGCAGCGCTTTTAATCTGCTTTAGAAAAAATCGGGGGTATCAGTAAGGGGAATGTCACGCTGCGGGCAAATAGTGGTGCAAAGCGGGGGCTGTAAAGCCTTTATAAAGATAATACAGCCCCTCAGCGGCTGGCAATGATAAATCACCCGCCTGCAGAGGCAAAACTCAGCGACGGGCCGCTGCTTCAAGATGGCGGACAATCGTATCGAGGATGGGGACAACCACTTCAGGTTGCAGCTCACCGTCCCCTGTCAGCGGCAGGAACGGACGTGCCGGAAGTTCGACGGACTCATTACGCCCCGTTTTACCACCGAACTGGTGAATCGGCCCATAAACGACATTAGTGCCAACCGCTGCCTGCCGGTCGTCATGGTCGGTTGATACTGACCCCATCAGACGCCCGGTATCCTGCAGTGTTTGTCCGTCGCGCTCTTCCGCTGCCAGCGAGGGAGTCCACCCCGGACGCCCCTCATCGAGAAAGTTAAACTGCGTTTCCGCCAGCAGGGTTCCGGCGATTTTGCGCATCGCGGGTTCCAGGTCTGTGGCAGCCAGGTCCAGAGCACGGAGACTCCGGCGCAGGGATTCATCGTTAATGGTGATATTGACCAGGTTATCGGAAGCCATCGTTATCCTCTCAGTTCCTGCTGTGCCAGCGGTTGAAGCGTACCCTGATAGCGGGCAAGGTCGGGACGGTATGCTGCCCCCGGCGCATAAGACCAGCCGACGTCGGTGGCCACCTTCGTGGTGCCGGTATTGAAGGTGGCGACGTTCTGCATCTCGCCTGTTTTCTCTGAGACCAGCTTCAGCTCCCATCCCATGGCTGTGCCAGAATCTGCCACCTTCAGGCCACGGGCACGCACATCTGCCGCGCTCAGGGCAATGACGCCACAGCGGCAGCGCCAGCCGTTCGGCGGGTAGAATGCCTGCCAGAACGGGTCATCATAGCGCAGCACCAGACCATGCAGCGCCAGATGGCTCTTGCGGGTATGGCTGTCGTTGATGCCGGTGTACATCCAGTACGGCCTGTCGTCGACGTTCTCCATCTGCTCCGCCCAGCGACCGGCGCTGTAGAGTACGGACATATTGGTACGAAAAATGGTGTCGAGCCTCCACGGGCTGCCCTGCTGGATGGTGACCGGCTCGCCCGTTACCGGGTCAGTGGTGTCACGTGGCCCCCACCATCCCTTGCGCTGCAGCTCCGGCTCCAGCTGCTGGCGGAACCAGCGGTCAGTCTTGCCCTCATCCAGTGCCTGCTGCAGGGCGCTCCTGATATCTTCCAGAATATCCAGCCGGGTCACTTTGGCGACGGTAAAGGCGCGGGCATGGGCATCCTGCCACATCTCCTCCCAGTCCCAGGTGAAGCTATACCCTTTGGACTTCAGGTAGCTGATGGCCCGTTTTGGGGGCAGCGTCATGCAGTACGCCAGTTCAGCCGTTGTCACGCTCATGCACACGCCCCCAGACAGTTGCAACAAACATAATCCGTGCCAGCCGTTCCTGCAGGTCTTCAGCGTTCATCTGCGGGTACAGTTCGGCCAGCTCACCCAGCAGCTCAGACGGGTTGACGCCATCTTCAACCCGCTTAAACAGAGGAGCCAGTACGGGTTCGAGCGTGCCATTTAACGCGCCTCCGTTCACCAGAATATCCAGCGCGTCGTCCAGGGCCTGCTGTGCCTTTATATCGCCATCAATCGCCTCGGCAAATGACAGCGGCTGCATATTCTTCTGGCGCTCAGACGGTGGGGTCTCGTCAATATCGCCGTCCTGCAGCTGGTACTCACGCTTGAAGTATTGCGGGGTGAAGACCACACCGGCGCGGCTGAGTTTCTCGTCGCGGGTTGCCTGAGTATCGTCGACCGTTCCCTGTTCCCACATCTTCCAGACGGGACTGGCCACATCGCCGAAGTTCATCGACACCGCCATTTTGATGGCCTGGTTCACCGCACTTTCCACGATTTCGGCATCAGCGTCGCGGATATCATCCGTGACTTCCAGCCCGGCCTGCGCGGAGGCGCGGGTACTGTTGGCCTCGGTGGTCTGGTTCTGCCCCAGCAGGGCGATGGAAATTTCACTGCGGGAAAGCGTTATCAGGTTCTGGTAAATTTCGCTGCTGTCGGCCTTGCCTGCGGCCTCCTTGATTTCAATGGAGGAATCGTCAGGGATAGCGGCCACCGCGTCTTCCACCATTGCCTCCATGGAATCCAGCAGCAGGTCAATCTCGCCCTGGGCAGTCCCGCGCGGATGCTTGCCGATAACCCACGGTGAGCCGTACTTCTCGGCAAAGCGTACCCAGAACTTCATGCCGCCTTTTTTGAATGTCACGGGCCAGAAGCACATCGACAGGTCCGGGAAGCCATACGGGTTATCGTAGGTCGCGTCCTGACGCGGTACCACGAACTTGTTCAGCGGTACCGGCTCGCCTTCCAGCCCGGCGTCCTTGGCGCGAAAGCGCAGCAGGTTGTCGTTGTCGTACTGGAACCATTCCGGCGGTTTACCCACGATATCAGCGATGGCCCAGGATTTAACAGAGCGCCCCCACATGATCTCACAGGGCTGATACCCGTAGAGAACGGCGTCGGTCATCTCGCCAATGATGCGGGAAATATCCAGATCGTCGAGCATATCCCGGATAAAGCTGAACACTCGCGCCGGGGCATGTCCACGCTCAAGACCACGCTCCAGCGACTTGACCGCCGCCTTGCGCCTGCGTATGCAGCCACCGACCAGCGGGTCGGTACGCAGCTCGCGATAGACGCGGATATCCCGGCCCTGAGATTTCAGAATGGGGTCAGGGTTGGGCAGGTACATCCCCAGCCCAAAGAAGTCGATGGAGCGGCTGCGAGAGGCGATCTGCTCCGTCAGCGTTTTATTCGGTTCGGCAAAAGAGACAAACTCATTGGGTGAAACCCAGAGTCCACGGGCCATCAGTAATCCTCCAGCATACGGGCTGCCTGACGGCGACGGCGAGAGCTTGCCTTCACCGGCCCTTTGTTAATTTCACGGCTGGCAAAGTACGCCAGCGCCAGCGCGATAGCTGAATCCCCATGACGTTTGCCATTATCCGTCTTCGCTTTTGAGCGCTGTTCCGGCACGCGGGGAACGCCGTTTACCACCTGAACGGCCCGCAGGTCATCCAGCGTGTCTTCATCCTTCGGCAAATCCACAAGGTTGCCATCTTCCAGCGCAGCCTTGACCGGCGGCATATGCTCGCGATACCAGCCCTCGGTGGGCATGACCTGCTTAACCCGGCTGGAGCCATAGCGCTGCATGGCGTATTCGGCGAGGTAGGAGCCGTTACCACGGGCATCGAGCGCAGCACCCATCAGGTTTGGCAGGCCGTCCATCAGATACCACGCAATTTGCTCCTGCTGTTTGAACGGCACGTTGCGCAGCTCCAGCACGAACGGTACGCGACGCACCAGGTTCTTCTCCTGCAGCAGGGGATAGTCCACCGACAGATCACCGCTGCGACCAAAGTCGCGCCCCAGGAAAGAACGCGCGTCAGCAGGCAGCGCTTCCAGCAACGGTTTGAGGTGTTCGTACAACCAGTCCTGCGTCTCGCTCCAGCGGACATCGTCAGGCTTCAGCTCGTAGCCCTCCGGGCAGGTCAGGCGCAACACCGGTGTGTCAGCCGACATACGGGACTCAATCAGGGCGCGGGACAGCCAGGCTCCGCCGCCGTTAGCCGGAACACAGTCAAGCTCCTCCGATGCACCGGCACCGTAGAATTTGTACACCGATGCCATCCACGCCTGCTCGGACGCTTTCGACCATTCTTTCCCGGTACGCAGGCAGACGCGGTGGAACAGTCCCTCGGACACGGCCTCCTGGAAAGTAATGCGATGTACGCTGCCCCCCTGACGCCCGGCCCGGATATCACCGATAAGCGTATTGAACGGGTTATCGTCACCGTCATGGGTGGAGATAACGCGCACTTTACCGCCCCAGATAAGCATCGCCAGCGCCGCCTTCAGCAGCTCGTCCAGTTGCTCATGGAACGCTGCTTCATCAATAACGATGATGCCCTGACGGCCACGCAGGTTCGACGGTCGACTGGAGAGCGCGACAACGCGGAAACCGGAGTCGGGAAACTTGATGGTGTAGGTCTTGATGTGCTTGTCGTCTTCGTCCTCCTCCCAGAAACCCTCTTCGATTTCGCTGGCGGCATAGTTGAATGCCCGCGCCCACATCGCACACGCCTGGATATATTCGACGGTCATGTCCTGGTTATAGGCGATGTAATACACGTTCATCCCGCCCGCAGGTGCTGAAGAGGCTGCGGTCAGAACATCATCGGACGCTTCAGCCCAGGTGATACCGGTACGGCGGCTCTTCTCAATCACCTTGAGCGGCGACGTATCAGCCACCCAGCGCTGCTGGTAAGGCATCAGAACGGCGGGGATATCCAGCGCCGAGGTATCAGGCAAAACGGGAGCAAGCTGGCTCATGTGGCAATCCCCAGAATTTCACGGCGCAGCGCCTGTACCGCATCGGTTGACAGACCACCCTTACGGGCAATCTTCTCGGCGTTGCTGGCCGCCAGCTGCGCTCTGGCCCGGACTTCGGACTGGAACTTCTTGAGGTTGACGGACGCGCGGGACAGCGTGGCCACGTTCTTCGCCACCTTCGACAGCAGCGCCACGCGCTCTTTTGGATCAACTTCGCCTTCTTCCGCTTCCTGCAGCTGGACGATGCTCTCGAACAGCTCAGTCTGAATCAGGGCGATCACCGCCTCCGAACGCGCATCCTGATCGTCGGCAGCGCCCTCGGTCAGCATGCGGGCCGCTTCGGTGGCCGCACGGATAGCACCATAACGGCGCTCAATCTTCTGGCCATAGCGATGGATCGCCGATTTGCTGATGACGTACCCCCGATCGCGCAGCAGGGTCTCCAGCTCGGTATATCCACTGAAACCGGACTCGTTAAGCGCCCGCTCAAGCCAGCGACGCACGTCTTCCGGCAGCTTGTCTATCGTGCTGCGTCTGGCCATCATTCACTCCAGTATTTTTCCGGCCGGGCAATGCCGGGGCCGCACTCCACGGTATATTCCACGAGGTCGACACCGAGTCGGGTCAGGTCGGCAAACCAGTCTCCGGAGGGTTTTTTCTCCAGATCAACCATCTTGCGGTCAGCCAGATAATCCAGTTCACGGCGCAGCTCCAGCTGCGTGGTGTCCGGGTAGATGGCGCGGGACACGTCCAGCAGCAGCGTCTCGCTGGCGGTGTACGGGCGGGTTTTGTTCAGAGCAACCAGCAGACTCCAGCGCAGGGATTCCCGGCGCACGCGGGCGATATCAACCATGGTGACCTCCTGTATGACGGTACTGCTGTACCACTTCCAGTTTGTTGTAGAGTGCGTCCAGCTTGGCCTCGATGACCGTCTGGCCACGGATGTAATCCTCGCGGCGGACGTAGTTCAGCGGTAAATCCGCCTTAAACCGCATAAATTCTTTTTCCAGCTCGCCCCAGTTGGAGGCGGACTGTTGCAGCGACTGCTCAAGGGAGGCGAACCGCGCCGCCTGACGCTCCTCCGCTTTACTGAAAAGCCACTTGGCCATACCGCCGACAAAGCTCATGAAGGTGATGAGAAAGCCCACCACCGTCCAGAATTCAACCTGCAACGTCATTTCTGTAATCCCTCCCGTTCGTCCAGCAGCCCGTTTATCTGGCCGCGCCAGATGCGGCACTGCTTCGCGTTGTCGATGATGTTGGCGAGGACGTCACGCTGGGAGACGCCTGAGTCGCGTAGCCAGGCGTCAGCGGCTTCAGGTTGCCCGGACGCTGTGCCAGTGCCGGCGCCAGCGGCGGCAGTTGTGTCTGAATGGCCGCTGCCGACGGATGCGTTGTCATATCCGAGTGCGGCGTTGTACTGGCGCACGAAACCGCGAGTAAACACGCACTCAATGGGATGGCTCTTGCCTTTTTCATCAATCCAGCGCTGTGTGACATCGTTAATTTGCCCCTGTAGTTGTTTGTTCTGGCTCTCAAGTTGGGCTATTTGCTCAAGGTAGCCAGCCTCGGCCTGTTGCCCGGTGGCAACCTGCACCTGATAACGCTTTGCCCAGTCACGGAGCGCAGCGTTCTCAAGCGCCGTTTGTTCGGTTTTGTATGTATCAAATGCGGACTGCAGCTCGCTGAGCGCCTTATCGCCAGTGAGCTTCGCGCTATCATGCCCTGAGCTGTAACCCACCCAGTACACGCCGAGCAGGAAGGCATTGATGAGAATGACGAGCAAAATAGAGCGCCACGGCAATTGTTTAATCAGGCTCCACACAGCTGCTGCCTCCCCATGTGAGATAGCGCGGTGCCAGCTCCCGCAGGATACGCTGCGGGTAGTGGCGGTTCTCACGCCAGCTGGCGGCGCTGCGCCCGGCATTGACCGTGGCGACATGACCAAACCAGCGGGCGCTGTCCAGCTCTTTCTGCGATGCCAGCCGTTTGTCACGCAGCACCCAGCCCAGACCGCCGTTGTACCCCGACAGGGCCATGGCCATCCGCTCACAGTTGTTGGCGGCGCTTACTCGCTCCCATAGCCAGCGGTCATAGCTGACCAGCGCCCGGATAGCCCATGCAGGATTGAACGGCTCGCGGCTCTTAAGCCCCGGCATTAGCTGGCTTATCCAGTCGGCAGTGGCGGGCATAAACTGCGCCAGTCCCTGAGCACCAACCGGTGAGACTGCATCAGGTCGCCAGCCGCTTTCCTGATGTAGCTGCGCGGCAAAATCGGCCACCGGCGCAGACATCCCCCATTCAAGCCGGGCATTACGGATCACATCATCGCGATACTGCAGTGCAGCCTGTGGCGGCTGGGCGGCATGAGCCTGACTAAAGAAACCACCACACCAGAGTAACCAGGCTAACGTTGCCGTTCCAAAGAGCTGCCACCAGAAGTTGTGTTTACCCGTGCGGGCCTGCCCGTGCCGTGCCAGTTCGATGCCCAGCACCAGCAGGGACAGCACGGCCCAGACAACCTGAGGCCAGTACATATAGGGGTTCATCGTTAAAGCCCCGTCGCTACGGCCAGACAGACTGCGGCAACAATCAGCGCACGGCGGATCAACGCAGCGGAAAAGACCAGGTGAAGGCCAGTCTGGACGGGGAAGCGACCATCAGCCATCAGCCTGTCATCATGCTTCAGGTACTGACCGGGACGGGCTTTGGGGAACAGCGAACGGTCAAGCCAGTAACCCAGTACGGCAGCCAGCGTGATGAGTGACAGCTTGTAGACAACGACCGGTAACTGCTGGGGCGAGACAATACCGATGGTGCCGAGCAGCAGCGCAGCGGTCAGCAGCCAGCCGCTGAGGCGGGGCTTTTTAACAGGGGGAATGAATTTTTTCAGGTTTTTCATGATGCGTCTCCTTGTAGTGTGGGAGACAGCATCACAAATGTGGCGGGATACGGATTTTAAAGCGCGTTATAAGTGTGGATAAGGAATCATCGGCCAGAATGGTACTAGCACCATAAAGAAACTAACTGAAACGGCCGCTTCAGGCGTGCTTCATATCTTTAACTCTTCGCAGTTTGCCCGCCTGAAAGTCTAATACAGGAGAAAGCAGACGCTGCCAGAACCCTATGACGACCATCTGGTCAACAGGGTAGTCCATCGAAAGGATTTGCTCGTTATAGCAGATGCTGTCCAGAACACGAAGAACAGGCGGTTCATCCTTCTCAATAGATAAACGTTCAGATGTAATGGTCTGAACACTTTCTTTTGATACGTCAGACACCAGTATCATTTTCTGCTCCAGCTCAAAGAACTTGCGTGCAAAATCAAAATGAGCACGGGCACGCTGCGATGAGGCAACGACCAAATTGATCGCAGAAAAAGCAGTCACGATAGCCGCTGAAAGCACGGCTAAATTCGTATTAGCCTGAGATAAAACACCATAGATAGCCGTTGAGCCAAAAATCAGAGACAACACATTCGTGGTCTGATCCAGCCGATCAAACCAAGCTCTGCGGCGGTTATGGTAACGAACGGAACGCCTTACATCGAACAGAAGGCCTTCCCACTCATGATCCAGATTTGTCTCCACTGTTATCTCCTCTTCCTGGACGTACAGGAGGTGAAAAAGTATTCGTCACAATATTACCCTTGCGCTCGCCATAATCCGCAGAATCATTATTGTAACTCTCGCGCGAAGGACGCGGGCGATTGTCAGACTCATTCTTCTGAGAACCAGGCTTGTGTGGATTATGTTTATCATTCATTCGTGACTTTCCTTTTCAAGGCAAATTACTAAACCAGTAAACAGCGTTAATAGTCGTAGGGTATCCCTAAACCTCATCCTGACTGTGAAAGAACGACCAGCCCGGTGCGGTAACACCGGGCTAGTCATCAACCCACAGGTATGCACTGTGAGCCGACCAGGGTTCAGTCAGTCTCGCGAGACCAGACTAGCCTGCCATATTTTCACTGATTGCAAAAGGCTTACGGATAATGAAAGAACAATCTTTACCCATCGTCCCCTGGATTGGGGGTAAACGTCGTCTGGCTAAACACATTCTGCCTCTGTTCCCGGCCCACACCTGCTACGTGGAGCCGTTCTGCGGCGCAGCGGCGCTCTATTTCCTCAAGACACCCAGCAAGACCGAAGTCATCAACGATATTAACGGCGAGCTGGTGAACCTCTATCGGGTGGTCAAGCACCATCTGGAAGAGTTTGTCCGTCAGTTCAAGTGGGCACTAGTCAGCCGCCAGATATTCAAATGGCTGCAGGACACGCCGGAAGAGACGCTCACCGACATTCAGCGGGCGGCCCGGTTCTACTACCTGCAGAAACAGGCGTTTGGCGGCAAGGTCGCCGATCACACATTCGGTACCTCTACAACCAGTGCGCCGCGCTTCAATCTGCTGCGTATTGAGGAGGAACTGTCTATGGCACATCTGCGCCTTTCCAGAACGTTGATAGAGCATCTGGACTGGCACCAGTGCATAGAGCGATATGATCGCCCCCACACGCTTTTCTACTGTGATCCGCCGTACTGGGGAACGGAAGGCTATGGTGTGGATTTTCCGATAGGTAACTATTTCCACATGGCGGAGCTGGCGCGGAGCATCAAAGGTAAGATGATTATTTCGGTGAACGATATCCCGGAGATGCGGCAAGCATTCAATGGCCTGAATATTCAGACGGTCGATATCAGCTACAACCTGAAGGTCACCGGGAAAGCCTCACGGCGGAAAGAGCTGGTGATTTGCAATTTTTAACTGTTAGAACGGACTGAGGCGGTGCCGTATCTACAGCACCACCTCAGTAGTTAATTCAGCCTCGGACACGTCCAAGAATCGCTATCAGGATTTGGTGAAAAAACCTTCAAGCACCCCTCTCGTGGGGCCTTGCCATCATCTGTCATAGGAACATTTTCCTTATCAAGTTTCACGATGAGGTCTCCTCCGGGAACATCGGTTTTATCGAGAAAAACAGCCTGGCAGGCTGATTTAGATATTTTCACTTCGTGGACATTATTTGATATGAACAAAAAACAATTATGGCCAGAGGCTATGTAGTCACTAGGAATATTATTCTCGTCTTTGATATGAAATTGAACGGTTGTCACCGGGCGCTCGCGATCCTCGGATACTTCGAATTTTTCAAAGCTGCTCGCATACTTATCTAAACCGGGGAGCTGTTGACGAATAAAAGGTAATTCGCGCTTTACGACCGGGTTGTCAGTTTCAACGCTGAAAACCGAGTGCTCCTTAGCTGGGGTGGACGCATCAGCAGGATCGGCGTTATCTCCACACCCAGCCAAGGCAAATACCAACGTTAAAAACAATTTGCGCATAGTCATATCCTTAATGTTCTTAATGGGAACAAATTAGCCCACATTTTTTAAATTATTTAGCTGTGCGGACAGCTCCTGAATCTGTTTTTCCATCTCAATCACACGCTGTTTTTCTTCAGCGCCTCGCATGAGGTCTCGTCGAACCTCAGGGTCTAACTGATTTAATAGTTCAAGCATTTTAAGATCCGCTTGACTGAAATTTTGAATGGCTGGTTCAACCTTCGATACCTCCTCCTCTCCCTTACCTGTGAGTAACCAGTCAAGAGAGACACCTCTCTCCTCAGCAATGTTTATGCAAATTGAATAAGGCACAGAATCTCGCTTTCTCCAACTGGCTAAAGTCTGTCTGTTAACGTTCAGCACCCGAGCCAACTCACTGTCGCTATCAACATTAAACAGTGACATGAGTCGCAGTAGCACTGCATCAACGGCCTTTTTATTCATTTCAAATAAATCTCACTTGAGTTATTCATTTTGAATAAGTACACTTATTCATATTGAGTACATCATAACCCAATAGGAACACGGTGCATATGAACAAACAGCAAGTTCGAGCACGACTGGTTGAACGGGGCAGCAGCTTGCGCCAGTTCGCGCTTAACGCGGGCTATGAGCCACGAACAGTCACTCAAGCAGTAAGCCGCTGGGCTGGCAAAAATGAACTTCCTCGCGGACGACTGACGTATCGTATTCTGCGAGATTTGTCAGTCGTGATCGGCAAAGAAGTTACACCAGGCATTCTTCAGGAGGCGTCATGAGCAAAGCAAACGTATCCAGTTCTGGGTCTCGCATTCTGCGCGTTCTTAAAGCGCTGCGTGGCCACGCTCTGAATGGGGTTTCTAACGGTGAGCTGGCATCAGCTCTGGGTGAGTCACCAGCGAATATCAATCGGGCGCTCAATACCCTTATCGAAGAAGGATTGGCCCTGAAACTGGATAACGGGCGCTTTGCCCCAGGGGTACAGCTATTACAAATCGCCATGGCGCACAGTACCGAGATGGCACGGGCGCAGGATCGTATCAATGAAATTAACCAGCGTGTTATGGCTGGCAGTCGCTAAGGAGATGAAATGGGACGTACAAAATTACAACCAGTTGAATTAGTGGAAGATGCGCCGCTGACCGATGGTCTCAGCGTCAATCTTAATGCTATGACTGAACACCGCCTCGAAATCATGCAGCAGTTCGGTGATGGTCTGCCGTATGAACGTGATCGTATCGTTCACGAAACACGGTTTTATATGGCTCAGAGTGCTGAAGCCATGCTGGAGGCGGGTAAGCGGCTGGTAATTCTCAAGGAGAATGAACCTCACGGCGATTTTATAAATATTCTCGAAAATGACCTCGGCCTTGAGCCGCGCGTCGCACGCCGCATGATGCAGGCCAGCGTGAAATTTTTGGGTAATGGCGATCAAAATTCAAAACGGACAGCGCTGACCGTTTTAGGTAAGACCAAGTTGTATGAACTGATGGTTCTGGATGACGAAGAACTCGACGCATTGGCTGATGGTGGAACCGTCGCTGGGGCAACGCTTGATGATATTGATCGCATGACCAGCCGCGAACTGAAGGCAGCCCTACGTGAAGCGCGTGAAACCAACGCAGCACAACAGCGCGTACTGGCCGACAAAAACGAAAAAATCGACTCGCTTTCCACAAAACTGGAGAAGAAATCCCGTATCCAGCCGCCTAAGCCTGACGAAGAGGTGAAGAAGATGCGGGCAGAAGTGACGGCGTTAGCGGTTGAGGCGGAATCTGCCATCGCGGTTCGACTGTCCAGCGCCTTTGAGACCCTGTGCGCATACTGCGCTGAAAACATGATTGATACCCCCAGAGACTTTATGGCCGGTCTGGTCTGCCAGTTGGAAAGCACCGCGCGTAGCCTGCGCTCCACATTTGACCTGCCGGATGAGCCGACAGGTAACGCCGCCCCTTCATGGCTGACTGACCCGACGCCACAGATTAACGGGCAGGAGGCATAACCGATGAGTGCCGCCCTGACTGAACGACTGGTTTATGTTGCCCGCGCGGCACGTGACGCGGGGCATGGTAAGCGCGGTGCGATATATGACACCGCGTGCGCTGAACTGGGTATGTCCCGCGCCACCCTGCTGCGCAAGCTGAAGGAGGTATCTGTGACAGACAAACGCAAGAAACGCGCCGATGCCGGGCGCAGCGCCCTGAGCCGCGACGAAGCCGCGCTGATATCTGCTACGCTGCGCGAGGCCACCCGTAAGAACGGTAAGCGCCTGTATTCCATCGCGGATGCGGTGGAGACCCTGCGGTCAAACGGTTTTATCACCGCTGGCAGAACGGACGAGACCACTGGCGAGTTTTTCCCGCTGTCCGAGGACACCATCAGCCGCGCCCTGCGTAACTATGGTCTTCACCCGGAACAGCTTGACGCCCCGGCCCCGTCGTCCGAGATGGCCAGCCTGCATCCCAATCATGTATGGGAGATTGATGCCTCACTATGCACGCTTTACTACCTGAGCAACGGCCATAAAGGGCTGCAGGTGATGGACAGCGCGAAGTTCTACAAGAACAAGCCCGCCAACATCGCACGCATCGCCAGTGACCGCGTGTGGAGTTATGAGATCACCGACCATACCAGCGGCTGGATTTACGTTGAGTACGTGATGGGCGCGGAGTCCGGTGAGAACCTCTGCTCTGTTCTTATAAACGCCATGCAGGAGCGCGGCGGCGCGGACGTGCTGCACGGCGTGCCGAAAATACTCTACCTCGACCCCGGCTCGGCAAATACCGCTGGCATGACGAAGAACATGTGCCGCTCGCTGGGCATCGACCTGATAGCGCACAAGCCGCATAACGCCCGCGCCACCGGGCAGGTGGAAAAAGCGCGTGACATTATCGAGCGCAAGCTGGAACCGGGTCTGAAGTTCCAGCCGGTTCACAGTCTGGAAGAGCTGAATGCGCTGGCCGTGAAATGGCGCAGCCACTTTAACGCCACGGCAGTCCACAGCCGCCACGGTAAAACCCGCACGGATATCTGGTTGAAGATTACTGCTGACCAGCTGAAAAAAGCGCCATCCGTTGAGGTTTGCCGCGAACTGGCGGTGGCCGCACCGGAACTCCGTAAGGTCACGCCAAAACTGCGCGTCTCGTTCCGGGGCAATGAGTTTGACGTTTCGACGGTACCGGGCGTACTGGTCGGCGAAAAACTGATGATTACCCGTAACCCGTGGCGCAGCGATGTGGCGCAAGTGGTACTGACCGGCGAGGACGGCCACGAGACGTTCTTCCTGGTTGAGGAGGTCAGAAAGAACGAGTTCGGCTTTGCCGAGAGCGCAGCGGTATTTGGCGAAAGCTACAAAGCCCTGCCGGAGACCACGGCGCAGACGACGGCAAAAGAAATCGAAGAACTGGTCACCGGCACGGATAACGCCACCGATGCAGCTGCTGCACGCAAGGCGAAGGCGCTTCCGTTCGGCGGGCGACTTGACCCGTATAAACATATTGACGACACCACGCTTCCGGCCTATATGCCGAAGCGCGGACAGGCTTCAGACGTGCGCGGGCCGCGTATCGAGCAGCGGCCTCTGACCCATGTTGAAGCGGCAAAAGCCCTGCGCGAGAAGTTCAGCGCTAATGGCCATACCTGGACGCCGGAACATTACCGCCAGTTAGCGGCACAGTACCCTGATGGTGTACCGGAAGCCGCGCTGGATGAGGTGATGGTCACCCTGACCACTCCGGCCCGCAGCAGCGTTATCAGCATCGTTAACGGCAACTGAGGAGGAAGACATGCTGGTACTGAAGCAACAACTGAAAGAGGCCCGCATCCCGCAGGCGGTGGTGGCAAGAGCCGTCGCCGTTTCCGAGGCCACGCTGGCCCAGATTGTGAACCATAACGAGTGGCCCCGCACCAGCCCCGAAGAGGTGCGCCAGCGTCTGGCGTCCTGGCTGGAAAGTCAGGGGATTAATACAGCGAAGAGTTTTGATGCTGCACAGAGCGCTGCCACGCCCTGTACAGCGGGTACAACCAACCTCAGTGAGGAAGAGAACATGTTACTCAAAAAGCAGGTGTTATTTCCAGCAACTAAAAAAGCGTTTGGCCTTTTCCGTGACCCGTTCGCCGATGAAGCCATGCAGGGTGCGGACGATGTGTTCACCACGCCGGATATCCGCTACGTGCGTGAGGCGTTGTTCCAGACTGCCCGCCACGGTGGCTTTCTGGCGGTTATCGGCGAGTCCGGCGCGGGTAAATCCACGCTGCGCCGCGACCTGATTGAACGCGTCAACCGTGAGAACGCGCCGGTGATTGTTATCGAGCCATACATCATCGCCATGGAAGACAACGACGTGAAGGGCAAAACCCTGAAGGCGGCAGCTATCGCCGAGGCCATTATCAGCACCATCGCACCGCTGGAGAGTATCAAACGCAGCCAGGACGCCCGCTTCCGCCAGCTGCACCGCGTCCTGAAGGACAGCAGTCAGGCGGGGTTCAGCCACGTTCTGGTTATTGAGGAGGCCCACAGTCTGCCCATCCCGACGCTGAAGCACCTTAAACGCTTCTTTGAGCTGGAGTCCGGCTTCAAGAAACTGCTGTCCATCGTGCTGATTGGCCAGCCTGAACTGGCGGACAAACTGTCTGAACGCAACATGGAAGTCCGAGAGGTCGTCCAGCGCTGCGAGGTGGTTGAACTGCTGCCTCTGGACAACAGTCTTGAAGAGTTTCTGACGTTCAAACTGCAACGCGCCGGTAAGCAGCTGGCCGACATCATGGACGCCAGTGCAGTGGAGGCCATCCGCGCCCGCCTGAGCAATCTGGGCAGTAACCGTAAAAGCATGGTCAGCCTGCTGTATCCGCTGGCCGTCAGTAACCTGGTGATAGCAGCCATGAATCTGGCCGCTGAAATCGGGGTTCCGCAGGTCAACGCCGACGTCGTCAAGGGGGTTTAATCATGAAATCCATCGCCGATATCAATCAGCAGATGAACAAGGTGCAGTCTGCCATTATGGCGCTCAACGCCATGAACACTACCGTGCAGAGCGTCATGATTGCGGGTAGTAAGCCGGTTATCCGCATCGCCCGCAACGGGCACTGTGCCCGCCTGCTGGAGCAGGGCAAAGCGAGTTATACCCATGTTGGTCATGACGGCTCAGGGCGCTTTCGTCAGGGCGTCTTTGAACTGCATGGCTGCCGTATTACCTGGTCAGAGTCATTACATTAACCATAAGGTGAACAGAGATGAGCGAAGTAAATAAAGAAGACTACATGAAAGACCGCAAGGGGCGTCTGGTGCCGGTTGACCAGGTGTCTGACTATGACCTTGCGATGGATTCTTTCGTTAAAGAACAGGTTGCCGCCGCGAAAGTTAAACGCGATGAACTCAGCGACTTCAAGCGTCGTGCCTTTGACGAGTGCTATGCCTGGCTTGACCTTGTGGCCGAGAAGTACGGCAGAACGCGTGGCGGTGCCAAAGGCAACGTGACCTTCAGCAGCTTCGACGGTGCTCAGCAGATCACCATCCGCGTGCAGGAAACCCTGACCTTCGGGCCAGAGCTGCAGATTGCCAAAGACCTGATAGACGAGTGCGTCACCGAGTGGTCGGAAGGCGCAAACGCCAACCTGCGAGCCATCATCAGCGATGCTTTTCAAGTGGACAAAGAGGGCCAGCTTAACACCGGACGTATTCTTTCCCTGCGCCGGGTCAAGATTCAGGACGAGCGCTGGAACCGGGCAATGGAGGCCATATCGGAATCACTGCAGGTGGCAATGTCCAAAACTTATATTAATTTCCGGGAGAAAGATAAACACGGGAAGCTAATTAATATTCCGTTAGATATCGCTGCCATTTAATTTTAATTCAATTTCTTTTTATTTCGGCGTCAGCGCCGTGGGCTTCTGCACGCCGAAAACAGTATTGAGGAATAAATCATGTCCATCAAATGTTCCAACTGTAAGAAAGGTATCACCACCCTGAAGTTCAGCGACGCCAACGTCATTACCTCTGGCAAATACCATGTACCAGCCGTCCTCATCACTCTGGTATGCCCGCACTGCAGCCAGCACTACTACACGGAAGTCCCGGCCATGGAGTTCATCCCCTGTGAAATGAAACAAGGAAAAGAGGCCTCCGATGAAAATTAATCCATCAGCGGCAACGTGTTTAGAACGAATAAAGACTTTGAATGCTGATAACCAGCGTTCAGTCAGGGTTAATCTCGGTGTACTTAAAGCGGCTCGTAGTGAAATCCTGGCCCAGGTTGCGATAAACGGAAAAGGCGTCATGACCGATATGGTGCTCCATGCGTTAGACCACGCGATCAAGGAGGGCCGGTAATCATGTGGGTACTTATTTTGTGGATGTTCACATCAGGTACTGAAGGCGAAGGCCTTGTCATAACATCTCCGGAATTTACTACTGAGAGTGCCTGCAGGGCAGCATTCCAGGAAGTTAAACGCGTCAATGCCGGTGAAATTTATCTTCGCGGTGTATGCACACCAAAGGACTAAATCATGCCAATGACTGATAAAGAGAAAGTGCTGGAAAAGTTAAAAAAACTTCTGGCGCTGTCAAAATCTGATAATCCCCATGAAGCCTCACTGGCACTGCAGCGTGTTCAGAAACTGATGCAGGCATACGGCATTACCCGTGACGATATCGCTCTCAGTGATATAGACGAAAGCATTAGCAACTACTGGGCTGCAGGCAGCGTTAATCCACCACGTTACATGCTGGGTCTGCTGGGCATCATCCAGGCTGCCTTTGGGGTGGAATCTATTATTCATTCAGGTCATAAACCCAGCGTTGGGTTTTACGGTAATAAAGACCGCGTTGAGCTGGCGTCTTATACCTGGGATGTTCTCGCCCGACAGCTTATTACGGCGCGAAAAAAACATATCGGGCAGCAGAATAAAAGAATCAAAAGCACGACAAAGACCAGCCGTGGCGACAAATTTGCCGAAGGTTGGGTACTGGCCGTGCGTAGTGAAGTGCAATTGTTTGCTATGACCCGTGAGGAACGGGAGCTGGCTCGACTCTGGCTCGAACAGAAATACCCTGATTCAGGCACAACTACGGGCCGTGAAGCTGGGAAATCACGTGACGCGGATTTGTCGCGCCATATCGGTTACAGAGAAGGGGAAAACGTTCGCCTGCATCAGCCTGTCAGCGGGCATGAGCAGCGGAAGCTGGGGAGTGGCTTATGATGGCTGAATATATTGTATGCGCCCTGTTCTGGTACTGCCTCGTGGGGTGGTGTAATGCTGAGCTGCACCGCCATTCAGGTTTTTGTTCACGATACAGCGGCGCTAAATACTGGATTAGCTGGGCGGTAATGCTCCTTTGCTGGCCTGTAGCCCTTCCTTTATATGTTGACTATGTCAGAGGAAAATCGAAAGGTGAGGTCGATGATGACTAAACAGCGCCTCATTCAACTTATTCATATTGCCCGCAGCGACCTCCAGATGGATGAGGATACCTACCGCCAGATGCTGCAGGGGCTGACCGGCAAAGCCTCGACCAAAGGGATGGATATCACACAGCTAAACAGCGTGCTGGAATCCATGAAAAAGAAAGGTTTTCGCGTTAAGCCTGCCGGGAAATCCAGGTCCGGTTTACCGCTGGATAGCCATCCTCAGTCAAAGAAAATCCGTGCACTATGGCTTGAAATGGCTGCGGCAGGTGTCGTCCGTGACAGTTCAGAGCAGGCGCTGGCGCTATGGGTTAAACGGGAAACGGGCATCAGCGCGTTACGCTGGCTCAGCAATGAGCAGGCAAGTAGCGTTATTGAGAAACTGAAAAAGTGGCAGCGTAGGGCTGCGGGGGTGAAGCAATGAGCGACCTGAATCAGTTTCGTAGTAAAGGGCCGGAACTGTTGGTGGAACTGGCACAGCACACCTCTGAGACCGTCCGCGAGATTATTGATATCGAACCAGCAGTTGCCGACCAGATTGGTCAGGCCGTCGCGAACCGCATGATGCAGGTCTGGGGCGGCCAAAACGTCTATTTCCCGATGGGCATGGTCTGGAAGGTCAGCCAGCGCGACCGTGAAATTTTCCTGGAGTTTGACGGGCGCAACCATCACGAACTGGCCCGTAAATTTGGTGTTTCGCTACAGTGGGTTTACAGCGTGGTGAAGCGGGTCAGAAAAGAAGAACTGGATCGGATGCAGGGCAAACTGTTTGATGGTGAACCCGATGCCGATACGGGGAAAAAGGAGTAATATCTGCAATCAGACTGGTGCGAGTTCTGTTTTTTTCGGGCCGGTCTGATTTTCACATACTGTAAGGTTATTGCATATTCCATCCAGTCTCTTCCCATGTTGACCCAGTTCTTCCCATAATTATCTCACTTGTTCCCTGTCATTTATCTCAAGTCTAATCACGCGGCGGCGACATTGCGCTGGGCATTGGTGACGAAGTGCTCTCGCCCGTAATGTTCCCCGTGCTGCACCAGCTGCTGGGCCAGACGCTGATCACCACCGACGGGAAGACGCTGCTGGGGGCAGATGACAAGGCGGGTATCGCGGAGATCATGACGGCGCTGGCGGTGCTGAAGGGCAAAAACATCCCGCACGGGGATATCCGCGTGGCCTTTACGCCGGATGAAGAGGTCGGCAAGGGCGCGAAGCATTTCGACGTGGAAGCCTTTAACGCGCAGTGGGCCTATACCGTCGACGGCGGCGGCGTCGGTGAACTGGAGTATGAAAACTTCAATGCCGCGTCCGTCACGATCAAAATTGTCGGCAACAACGTTCATCCTGGCTCGGCGAAAGGCGTTATGGTGAACGCGCTGTCGCTGGCGTCCAGAATTCATGCAGAAGTCCCGGCGGAAGAGAGCCCTGAACAGACCGAAGGGTATGAAGGTTTCTATCACCTGACCAGCATCAAAGGCACCGTGGACAGCGCGCAGATGCACTACATCATCCGCGATTTCGACCGCAAAGCCTTTGAGGCGCGCAAGCGCAAGATGATGGAGATCGCGAAGAAGGTCGGTAAAGGATTACACCCAGATTGCTATATTGAGCTGATCATTGAAGACAGCTATTACAACATGCGCGAGAAGGTGATGGCGCATCCGCATATTCTCGATATTGCCCAGCAGGCGATGCGCGACTGCGATATTGAACCGCAGCTGAAGCCGATTCGCGGCGGCACCGACGGTTCTCAGCTGTCGTTTATGGGGCTGCCGTGCCCGAACCTGTTTACCGGTGGCTACAACTACCATGGCAAGCATGAGTTTGTGACGCTGGAAGGGATGGAAAAAGCGGTGAAGGTGATAGTACGGATAGCGGAGTTGACCGCGAAGCGGTAAGAAAAAGCCCGGTGGCGAAGTGCTTACCGGGCATTAGAGCGACTCAGTCCTCAAAGAACCAGTACCCGCTGTTGACCAGCGCGGCCAGCATCGCGAGGAAGGAAGGATCTTCCAGCGCATCGCCAAAGGTGTCGGCAGTGAGCACCAGATGGCTGGCAATGGCTTCCAGCGCCGGGCGGTGCGGAGAGTCCAGCTTCTCGCCGTTGACGAACACCTCTTCACCAATGCGCAGCACGCGCAACCCGCCCAGACGCGTCAGCTTATCGCCCTGCTGAAGCGCATCATAAATCTCGTCAGCCTGATACGGCGGCTCCGGCGGCGCAACGTCCAGCTCATGACGAGACTGGCTGATAAACTCACCAAACCACTGTTTGAAGTGCTCCGGCTCGTTGATCAAATCCAGCATCATGCCGCGCAGCTTATCGAGTTCTTCTGGCAGAATATCCGCCGGATGCTCGCGCGCAGGCACATCAGGGTCGCTGTAACGATAGCTGCCCAGCTCGCGCTGCAGAACATAGTCGGCAAATCCGCTGATCATCTCGCGGCCGCTCGGCGCGCGGAACCCCACGGAATAGTTGAGTGAGTTTTCCAGGGAGTAGCCTTCGTGAGGGAATCCCGGCGGGATGTAGAGAATATCACCCGGCTCCAGCTCTTCGTCGATAATCCCTTCAAACGGGTCAACCTGAAGCAGGTCAGGATGCGGGCAGTGCTGCTTCATCGGCACTTTTTCGCCCACGCGCCAGCGGCGGCGGCCCGTACCCTGAATGATGAACACGTCGTACTGGTCAAGATGTGGACCTACGCCGCCGCCCGGCACGGAGAAGGAGATCATCAGATCGTCCATGCGCCAGTCGGGCAGGGCGCGGAACGGGCGCATTAATGCGGCAGTCGGCTCGTGCCAGTGGTTGACCGCCTGCACCAGCAGCGACCAGTTGTTTTCACCGAGGTGATCGTAGCTTTCGAAAGGTCCGTGGCTAACCTGCCATTTCCCGTCCTGGTGGCTGACCAGACGGCTGTCGACTTCGTTTTCCATAGCCAGACCTGCCAGCTCGTCAGGCGAGATAGGGTCGACAAAATTGCTGAATCCGCGTTTCAGAACCACCGGGCGTTTTTGCCAGTAACGTTCAATAAACTCGGGCCAGTTAAGCGTTAAGTGATAATCCATAATTTTTTTATTCCGCAGGCTCTTACTGACTCGGATTATAACGGAAGCTCAGTCCCCCGGCTGCGAGATCCTCGCATTTTTCACATAACGGGTTAACTATCGTTCAATGTGGGCTGCTGGCGACCAAAAATAACCTCCATTCTGGCGCCGCCCAGCAGGCTTTCACTGGTTTCTATTTTCCCGTCGTACTGGTCGACAATCTCACGGGCGACGGCCAATCCTACGCCCTGGCCAGGACGTAGCGTATCGGCGCGCTGACCGCGATCGAACACCACGTCACGCTTATTGCGCGGGATGCCCGGACCATCATCCTCAACGATAATATGCAGTTCGGTTTCCGTCTGACGCGCAGACACTTCCACGAACTCCAGGCAGTATTTGCAGGCGTTATCCAGCAGGTTACCCATCACTTCCATGAAGTCATTTTTTTCACCCACAAAGCTTATCTCTGGCGAGATATCGAGGCTGATGTTCACCCCTTTACGCTGATACACCTTGTTGAGGGCGGACGTGAGGTTATCCAGAAGCGGGGCTACCGGGTGCAGCTCGCGGCTCAGAAGCGCGCTGCCGGAACGCATGCTGGCGCGGTGCAGGTAATAGCCAATTTGCTGGGAAATACGGCTGATCTGCTCCAGCATCACCGGCTCGGCATCATCGACGCTCAGCTTCGAACTGCGCATTGAACGCAGGGTACTTTGCATGACGGCCAGCGGAGTTTTCAGGCTGTGGGTCAGGTCGGTAAGGGTGGTACGGTATTTATCGTAGCGTTCGCGTTCACTTTTAAGCAGGCGGTTGAGGTTACGCACCAGGCTGGTGAGCTCACGGGTGGTTTCCGGGTTCAGCTTCTCGCGATGATGTTCTTCCAGCTCACGAACCTCTTTCGCCAGTGATTCAATGGGGCGCAAGCTCCACCACGCCGCCACCCACAGCAGCGGGATCACCAGCAGGAGATTCGCAGCCAGAACGTAGATGAACCAGCTCCAGACCATATAAGAACGCTTCAGCTCGACCGGAATGGTGTCGATCACCACGATGGTCAGCTGCGGCATGTTCAGCGTCGCTGGATAGAGGTTAATCGCGACGGAGTGCGTCATCTCCGTCTCGGCGTTGTCGGCGCGGATCTCGTTCAGCTTTTGCTGCAGGGAGCGATCTTCATGGATCAGCGAGCTGGTGGTGTTGAGATCGGCTTCAATTTCGTGAAATCCGTTGGTTTTGAGCCATTCCGGACGAATGCTTTTGACCAGCCAGGGAATATCACGCTGCGCCCACAGTAATTTCCCCTTTTCGTTATAAATCAGGGCCAGCGTTGGACTCTGCTGGTTGAGGTTTTCCGGCATTTCGACGGTGATTTGGTTGTTTTCCCACTTCGCCAGGGTATAAAACAGATTGCTTTCGCCACGCAGCAGCCGAAAGGTGGTTTTATCAAAGCTGACGCTGTAGCCCACCAGGGCGACCATGCCGTAGGAGAGCGACAGCACCAGCACGACGGCAGCCGTGGCCAGTAAGAAACGAACCCGCAGCGAGAGGGGCAGTATGTGGCGTAAAATCCCTCTCATTTAGCGTAATTCGAACAGGTAGCCCTGGCCACGGACGGTGGTAATCACATCCTGCGGATACTGCGCCTGAATTTTCTTACGCAAACGCCCCATCAGCACGTCAATGGTATGGCTCTCGCGCAGTTCAGCATCAGGGTAAAGCTGGAGCATTAAGGAATCTTTGCTCACCACTTTGCCATTGTTACGGATCAGCGTTTCCATGATGGTGTATTCGAAGGCGGTGAGCTTAATCACTTCATCATTGATCGCTAATTCCCGGCGGGAGAGATCGACCTGGAATGGCGGGATGGAAATAACCTGTGAAGCCAGCCCGCTGTTGCGGCGTAACAGCGCCTGCATGCGCGCCGCCACCTCTTCAATATGAAACGGCTTGGTGACGTAATCGTCTGCACCCGCGCTGAGCACTTCAACCTTATCCTGCCAGCCTTCACGGGCGGTCAGAACCAGAACCGGCAGGGAGACATCGTGGCTGCGCCAGCGGCGAATTAGCGACAGACCGTCTTCGTCAGGCAACCCTAAATCGACAATGGCGATATCCGGCAGGTGTTCATTGAGATAATAATCGGCTTCTTTTGCATCTTCAGCATCGTCCACCTGATGTCCCATCTCCTGAAGCTGAACCTTCAGGTGATGGCGTAGTAATGCGTTATCCTCAACAACCAGTACGCGCATCATCTCTTCTCCCTAAAAAATTGGTATGAATAGTTTAACGCTGATTATGGAGTTTGGAACCAGCGCTATGAAATTAAATGACTTTTTTCATGCTCCCTATGCCTTGGGGGCGTCCTGGGGGCAAAGCTGTCGGCATCTGATTGTTCAGCATGTTGACCTGATCCTGGTTCATATCGCCAATCCACTTCGAATAAACCTCATACACCATACGCGCATCCTCATGGCCCATCTGGCTGGCGATAAAGGACGGGTTCGCGCCGGCCATAAGCGTCCAGCAGGCGTAAGTATGCCGGGACTGATAAGGGTTTCTCTCACGAATACCTGAAAGTTTAGTTCCCTGTCGCCAGCCATACGAAATCGAATTTTTAGAAAAATAGCTCTCATTCACTGAAGATTTCTTTTCCGGCGAAAAAACGAAACGCAGATTTTGTTGTTCGGTTTTGCCGATTTCGCGATGATGAAAAATAATCTGCTGGCGCGGGTTGTTGCCGGTGATTTCGTACTGCTCCAGCAGCGCATCATGCGCGGGCTTGAGCAACGTGATCGTTCTGATTCCCGCATCTGTTTTCGGCGGCACAAATACCCGTTTGTTTGTCAGACTCCTGGACACGTGTATCTCACCTTTTTTCAAATCAATGTCATCCCACGCCAGGGCGCAAATTTCGCCGGGCCTCATTCCCGTATGCACGGCAACGATGATGATCAAAGCCAGTTTGCGGGGAAGGGCTGCAATTAGCGCCTGGTACTCATGAAGTAGAAGCGGATCGGGGTCTGCCTTAGATAGCTTGAGCCTGGATACGCCCTCATAAGGAGCGTGTAATATAAACTGACTTCGATTAGCAAGCTTCAGCATTTCTGATAAAACAGCCATCTGTTTATTGACCGTTGAGGGCGCGCGCCCCTTTTTAACCAGGTTAGGCATAGAAGGGTTTAACACGCAGCCCGTCAGCAGCTCTTTGCGATAATGCAGTATGTCGGCGTGTTGAATATCAGCCAGGGGGGTATTTTCTCCCACTACACGCTTCAGGGTGTTAACTGCAGATGTGAGTGAATGCAGAGTAGCTCCTGACACCTCCAGTGCTTTTGTCTCGATGAAAAAATCGCTCAGCTCACTGAACGTCGCGATCCGCTTTGTTGATGAGAATTTTTTAAGGGCCTTTGACTCAGGGAAGCGCGCCGCATAGTCGAACTGGCCGAACTGGATCTCACTTACGATGACGGCGCGAAGGTTTCCCGCCTTCTTGATGTTGCTGCTGTTAACCACCCAGCCACGGAGAACTTCGCGGCAGCGAATGCCGCGATAGGTAAACGTTATCCTGATTTTTCCGTTATGAAGTTCAACGCCAGTTGGAAAGTTCATCATGCTTCCTGAATAAATCTATTAATCAGCGGAAAGTTGTACCAGACCAAAGCGCGCTTGCTTTCCCCACCGGGTACCGCGGGTACTCGCTTAAAATGAACTCCTTCAATCCAGCATCCGAGGCGATAAGCTTTTATTTGCCTGTCATCCAGCCCCGTTTTCTCAGTTAGCTTTCCCGCCACCATCCACTCTTCATCGAAAATGATTTGCGCCATGCTTAACTCCATGACGCCGCCACGATACCGCAGCGGCAGATAGTATATTGATTGTCAAAAATCACCTGCCGAGTCCAGGGAGGCACTGGAGGTGCCTGGCACCGGTCATTGCCGTTGCCACATAACTACGGGGGCGGTTAACAACCTCGACCGTAATTTTTCTCCCTTGGATCTTGACGGTGTAAAACGTCTGTTTGTCGTTGCGGCCATGCTCGCCGTATTTGTCGAGATGGCATTTTAGAGCGGCGGCACATGCAGGCCCGCCGATGCTGTCTCCCTTGCTTCGGTTAATCAGACGCACAGGAGCCTTCCTGATGGTTTATAACGCCGCGGGCAAGTCCGGCGGCCATAGCCGGTAATTCCTCATACTGGTTGCAAAAGGCCGGGTTGGAGCATAAGCCCTGCAGGGCAGCAATGGTCAGCTGTTGCAGGTAGGTAACAGGCGAAAGCGGCGCGTTTGTCACAGGTGCTGGATCCGGCTCGGTTTTATGCTTTGCAGTAACGGCTGGTGGATCGAGCACGACAGATTTTGGTGGTGCCGGGCGGCGGTATTCAACGATCGCATCAAGGGCGATTTTCTGACGCACGCTGATATCGTCAGACCAGCTATCCAGCATGGTGGTTGCCACGTCGTGGATCTCCTCGTCGGAGAACTCAGGAGACAGGCAAAATTCTGTGGTGGTGATATCGGCCATTAGCAGTGGAATAACATCAGAAACGAGCTGGCCGGTGCCTGCCACCACATCTTCTGCTTCTTCTTTCCCCATGATGTTGGTGCGTCCAGAAATAAGGTCATTAAGCGCATGCAAAATCGCAAAGTCGCGATTATTTGGTGCAGGTGGTACTTCCTGTTTTTCGACCTCATTTGAGGGGGAATTATTAATCAGTGCATCAACAGAGAAGACTCCGCCGCCCAGGTTCTCCACCCGTGGTTGGTCAATCGCTTGCTCTTCTGGTGCCGGGCTCTGAGTGAATGCCTCGTTGAGTTCATTGTTGAGTTGCGCAGCTTCGCCTGGGCAAACTGCTGGTGGCAGAGCTTCGCCCGGTACAGTCGATTCGGTTTCATCATTTTCTTTTTTCTCAACATTAGTGCGAGGTTTAGGGCGGCAGGCTATATCAACCGTTTTCTGGTCAGGGTTCGCATGGTCACGTTCAACCAGCTCGCGATTAATGTATTCACGCAAGGCAACAGGATCCATCCAAATGTTCTCCGGGGCGGATTTAATCAGGGCGATAATGGCCGCACGGGAATAATCCAGAATGCCTGGGGTGCTGCGCAGTTTTTTCCACCACGCTGTAAAACGGGTGTCCTGTTCTGCTTCGGCCATGGCTTTCGCTGGAATCATGTATTTATTCGGGATCCAGTAAATGTCGATCTCGTCGTACATACTCAGAATGGCAACAGCCACTTCGATACGCAGCGTAGAGAGGTTATGAACCAGATCCGGGCTGCGGTCTGTCTTGTTACCACCGCCCAGTGTGGAGCCGGTGTCTGTACGGTTTTCTTCTGAGTTAGTGCTGTCAGCCAGAGGTCGCTTATCAACCGGGGTATCGATCCATTTAGCGATCTGCTTTTTGATGTCCGGCCACTGTGCAGAGTCTTTTGTATTTTCTCGTATCCATGCGAGCAGCTGCTCCTGCCGTTCCGGAGCCAGCGCCAGCGCGCGGGTCTCTTTCGCCAGTGCTTCTGCAAGCTCGCGGGCAAAGCTGGGTTCATCATCATTCTTCAGATCGACGATCTGGCCGTACTGCGCTGTAGTGATTCCAGGGACCGGGCCGAACAGTGCCAGGCAAGCTGCACGGGATGCCACGTCGAGCTGCGCGACAGTTTTAATTTCTTCCAGTGCCTTGTTGTCGTCCCATTCCGTCTTTTCTTCAGATTCTGGCTGTGGTGCTGCAGCTGGTTCACCTGCATTCACATTCCAGATAGCAACGGTATCGAAAAATTCAGATGAGAAGACATCAAGCTCAGGGCACGGTAAACCTTCACGGTGTTCCCAGATCTTCACTTTGAAGAAATCATCAATATGTTCCGGGTGTTCAGCTGCCAGCTTGCCGAAAATAACGGCTTCAGCGATGGCTTTTGTTGCCGCATTAACTGCTGTGGCAAGCGGTTTTAAATCGGGGTGTTTTTTCAATGCTTTATCTTTTGGGAAATAAGCACCACCAAAAACTTTTAATTCAACAGACATAATTACCTCTATAATTTTAGGGGGATGATATTTAGCGATATGGTTTTCGAATAACGCACCTTAAATTTTTTAACGCGTTACGTCTTTCTCTTTTTTCATTGCATTGCTCACATAAATAAATCGTGCGCTTAAAGGGATATATATCTGTTTTCCTTTCATGCATTTCCGATTTTTTATATTCGTGGCAGCAAACAGCGCAATGACAAATGATGTCATCCATATCAGTTAAGTTGTTGGCGTTTGTGATCGTAATAAGACATGCCACAAGCGTTCTGCGCTTCTGCGAAGTTCACAGACAGCAAGCTAATGTGCTCAACAGCACAAATCGGGCAATGAAATTCACCGAGCACGTAGCCACCGTCAAGCACAACGGTTACGGGGCCAGAAGATGGCAGATGAACAACGCCAGAAATGGCACCGTTAATATTAAAAGTTGCAAGGTCTTTATTGACGATAGCCAGGTTCATTTCTACGGTTGTAATAGTTGCTTTCATTTTACAGTCCTTAATTTAAGGTGTGAAAATCCCAGCCAGTTAAGGCATCGGTTTTAGGTTGGTCGAATTAAATAACTTTTAGATTATTGCGCCATTCCTGATAAGGCTGGCGATGCACAACAAAATTTCTGTATTTCCGTAATACTTTCCAGGCGGCATGGCATCCCGCAACATCGCGAAGAAATACTGAAGTTACGAGTTTTCCTTGTGCCCAGGCAATTTGTTGTTCCGGTGTTAATTGTGTCTTATCCATATATGAACACTCCACTATAAAACCTGATTTAAAAAGGGCGGTGTATACGTGGACCACGGGAAACGCATATACCACCAAGAACTAAACACAGCCTCATGTTGCGATTACCCACAACTGGAAGCGCACTCAATCAATTTTGACTTAACGACAAAGCTCAAATTGGTGAGGCGAGTGCGCTCTCAATTGTGGGCGATTCATCTGCCCTGGTCCGGCGGCGCCACCTCGCCAGAGCAGATGTAAAGGGCAGTTACGCTGCCATGCGGCTTATTGGTCTGTGCAGGTATTTCAAGTCCTGCATCGTGGGGTTTGCTCTCCGCCCCAGGTTCTCCCCGCTACGCTTTAGCGCGCAACCTGAGAAAACCGCCTTCAAGCCTTTGGCTTACGCCACATTCATGAAACTGCCTGGACGAACTCGGAAAAGCTCAGTGCTTCTTCACCTTCCGCCAGACTGTTGAAATATTCTTCGTATGCTTTTTCCATCTCGAACCCCTGTTGCTGCTTTGCTCGGCTTATCACCCTTATCGCCGGGTAGGCGGAACGTTTACTGATTACTGCGTGTTTTGTTGGTCTAAGTTTATAAAAAAATAAACCAATATGTAAAGTTAATGATAAACAAAAAGGCGTGAAAAATTGGATGTGGTTGAATTTGGAGAAAAAAAAGACCGCAACAGGCGGTCTTTAGGGGAGTTAGTCTATTTCGAGGTCTTTGAGCATCTGAAGGATTTCTTGTTTGCTCTTGCCTTTAAGCCTTGCCTTGAGCTCATTGTCTATGGAGTTAACTTGGGCCCTGAGGTTTACCATGTGCTGCTCTTTTTCCCATTCAGCAAGGCTGTCGAAAAGGTCTAGAAGTTCTTCATGGCGCGCGTCAAATGGACGAGGGGATCTTATCTCTTCACCCATAGGTTCTTCATCAAGATAACCAGGAGCCATGCCGTAATCTCGTTCAATACGGCGCGCAGCTCTCTCGCCGAACGACGCTTTGCCGTTGATCAGCTGTGAAAGGTAGCTCTTCTCTTTCTCCGGCAGGGTTCTGCTGGAAAACCATGCCGCTAGGCGCTTACGCCTGATTTCTTTTGTGTCCATGCAGTCATTTTGATTAGTAATTTCTAAACAAGCAAAAACTTGACATTAATGTTTAGTGGTTTATAAACTTGCAACTCAACACACAGGAGCAATTATGCAACTCAATGACTTTTTGAAAGCCGGTGGACCAAAGATCCGCAAGGCGCTGGAGCAACACCTTGGGATATCGAAATCTTACCTCTCCCAACTTGCAACGGGGCGAGCAGCTATTTCGCCGAGTCGATGCATCGTTATCGAAACCTTTACCGATGGAAAGGTTTCTCGTTCTGACATGCGGCCAAGCGATTGGGCTGAAATTTGGCCTGATTACAAGCCAAAAAATAACACAACAGCTCAGGAGGATACTGACTGATGGAAATCAAAAAACTGGCATGTGAGCTGGAGTCCTGGGCGCAGGAAAAGGGCTGGAAGACAGTCACGCAGCTGATAACCCCGCATCACTTTGGCGATCTGCTTCAGCCATTGGATAACGTGACGGACCCTGACGAGTACGCGCGGCGCTTGCACAACAACAAGCAGATTATTCAGCGTGCATTCCGCAACGATACACCTAACTACCTGAAACAGGCTGAAGCCCTGAGCTATGCCATCCGCACCGCCATTGATAACGAGCTAGAGCAGAAAGACTGCATGCTCTACCGGGCGGCAAGGGTTAACAAAGAGTGTATCGAAGCCACCAATGCAGTCTTCACTGGCAAACCGCAACCGGTAATCCGCCGCGAGACTCTGGAAGCAATCGACGCGCTGGCGCAGCTGGTCGGCGTCAAAGTGAAGCTGGTTTCGACTTGTTCAAACGTAGCCTAGTTCAGTTGTATCGAGGTGTTCTATGAGCATGGAACTGATGGTTCAGGCGATGAAGGTCAAGGTAGGAAACCCGCTTCGTAAGCTGGTTCTGCTTAAGCTGGCCGATAACGCAAGTGACCAGGGCGAATGCTGGCCGAGTTATCAGCATATCGCTGATCAGTGTGAGATCAGCCGTCGTTCCGTCATGAATCATGTTGCCGCGCTTTGCGAGTCTGGTCTGATGCGAAAAGAGACCAGATCGGGGCCGAAAGGCAATGGCAGCAATTTCTACCGACTAACCCTGAGCGGTGCAAATACCAGTGCAAGGGTAGTGCAGGAGATTCACCAGAATGGTGAAGCAAATTCACCAGGGGCTGGTGCAGGAAATTCACCAGATGGTGCAGCACGTTCACCAGGGGATAGTGAAGGAGATTCACCCAGAATCAGTCACTCTTCTGAACCAGTCAAAGAACCAGAAAATACTTCTTGTCCGGAGGCTTCGCCGTCGGACGGAAAATTGACAAAAACCGAATTTTTAAAGCGCCACCCAGAAGCGGTGGTCTACAGCCCTGCAAAACGCCAGTGGGGCAGTCAGGAAGATTTGACCTGTGCGCAATGGATTTGGAAGCGCGTGCTGAAACTCTACGAGGAGGCCGCAACCTTTGACGGCGAGATCGTTCGTCCGAGAGAGCCGAACTGGACGGCCTGGGCGAACGAAGTTCGTCTGATGCGCACCCTTGATGGCCGTAGCCACAAGCAAATTTGTGAAATGTTCAAGCGCGTCCAGAGCGATACGTTCTGGGTTCGCCAGGTCAAATGCCCGGCCAAACTGCGCGAAAAATGGGATGACCTGATTATCCGCCTGTCGGCGCCGGGCACAGGGCATTACCAGGCCGGTGGACGGGATATCAATCAGATCTCCCGTCCCGATAACACCGTTCCGCCAGGATTCAGGGGGTAAACATGCAAAACGCAGGTTCCATTCTCGATCGCCTTCGCCGTGTCATTCCGCCGGGCGTAGAACCCAAATTTAAGAGCGCTGCAGAGCTGATGGCCTGGCAGCGGGAAGAAGGGCAAAAGCGCGCAGCTGAGATTGACAAGATCAACCAGCAGGCGCGGGCAGAGAAAATTTTCGGGCGATCCGGGATCCAGAACCTGCACCGCAGCTGCAGCTTCGCAAATTACAATGTGGAGGGCGACGGCCAGCGGCATGCGCTGAGTATGGCAAAGAGCTACGCGCAAAATTTTGGTACCGGCTTTGCCAGCTTCGTTTTCACCGGAAAGCCTGGTACCGGGAAAAACCACCTCTCAGCGGCGATCGGAAATTATCTGCTGAAACAGGGCCGAACGGTTCTGATTGTGACGGTGCCTGATCTGACCCTGCGCGCCCGTGCCTGCTATGACGAAGGTCGTTCTGAAGCCGCGCTGCTGGATGACCTCTGCAAAGTGGATCTGCTGGTGCTCGACGAAGTCGGCATTCAGCGCGACAGCCGCGGCGAGAAAGTTTTATTGAACCAGATTATAGATCGCCGGCTGGCCGCTATGCGCCCGGTTGGCGTACTGACCAACCTGAATTACGACGTGCTTGTAGAGACCCTGGGGGCAAGGGTTATCGATCGCCTGCGCATGGATAACGGCATTTGGGTGAACTTTGACTGGGAGAGCTATCGCGGAAACGTTAGCCACCTGAGACCTGTTAAGTGAATTTTGAGGTGAAAATTATGGAAACCGTATTGGATGCACTGAAAGCCATGAAAAAAGCAACATATCGCGAGGTTGCTGCCCGTCTGGATATCGAGCCCATTGAAGCGCTGAACATGCTGCGCGAGCAGAAAGAACAAGGGTTATGTGATTTTTACGATGGCGCATGGTCAATCGGTACAGCTAAAGAGCAGGCCAGGCAGCCGATCAAACCTCAGGCAGCGGAGCCAGCGAATCAGGCTCCGCGCCTGAAAGGTGATGAACCAGCACCGGTTGATGTTGTGGCCATCCGCCAGTTGCTTGGAAAGAGCGGCTCTATGACCACCGCTGCGCTGGCTGCAGCTGTAAATCGTAATGCCCGCGGCATGGTCTCTGTAATGCTGTCTTTTGAGCGGCAGGGCGTGGTTATCAAAAACGGCGAGGGGAAGGGCGTGACATGGTCTCTGCCTGGAGCTGGTGAGGCCGCAGGCGTTACAGCCGAAGCTGCACAGCCAGAAAAAACAACTGCAGAAATTATTGAGACCATCCCGGCATTCGCCTCTCGCCCTGATGACCTGATTATTCCGTCATCCCGTTATATCTCCGGTGAAATCCGCCGGACAAAAGCGAAGCTGTCAAACCTGCAGCGTCTTCAGGGCGCCGTTCGGGAGCTACGCCGCCATAAGCATCTGCTGGAGGGGCTGGGGAATGACTAATTTACCGAAATGCCCTCAATGCGGCATGGCCCCTTCACTGAGGGTTCGCAGCCGGGGAATGAACTGGGGTTCAGCAGAGGTCCGCTGTTCGAACGGTTGCCCTGGCATCCGAGCGGGATTTTCGTTCCCGCCTGATGGTGAGGCAGCGGCCCGGCAGTTGCTTCAGGAAAAATGGAAAGAGCTTGTGGGAGGAATCAACGATGCCACGACCAAAAACTCATGAAGAGCGCACGGTGATGATTAACCGGATTATCGAACTGGTGAAAGAGCAGGGCCGTATCACGACGAAGGACGTCGTCGCGATGTTTAACCTGCACCGAACCACGGCAGAGAAGTACATCCGGATTGCCGTGCAACGTGGAGAGCTTATCCGTTACGGTCGCTGCGGTATTTTCCGTGACCAACGTGCAATTATCGACTTTGACCTTAGCCGCTTTTCACAGCATAGAGTGGGTATGCAACCTTAAGTAAGACTTTCACCGCAAAAGGGCACATATCATTCTTAATTCAATGAAAGCGCGAACCCAATGGATGATTATCCAGGTCGATATGAACAGGCAACAACCTCTGGCTGGATAACTCCTGGTAGAGCTAGAATGACGATGCATTTATCACTGCTGTTTAATACAGATTAAAACAATGATGCTAAAATCTTGGTCTACATCAAAGATCTGTGTAACTGACTGATATTATTGAGTTGGTGTGATTTTGTTGTGGCTTATGACAAAATTTGATTGATCTTTTTTGTGGTTGTGACTAGAGGTCTTGTCAATTGGATTCATCGATCGATGAAAAAAGAATTGATCGATGAATCCTTTGATTCTAAACTAACAGTATTGAAGTAATCAGAGATTCAGTCATGGCTAACAATTATTCAACTCAAGCTTTCTTCGATTTCCTGTACGAACTGCCTTCATTGGGACTCATCAATGAAGCAACTGCACGTAACCTGAAGAATTCAGCGTTGCTATTGCTCTCTGTTACCAAAATTCATAGTGATGATGATGTACGAGATCTAGACGTTGAAGACTTGATCGAGAAGTATATTGCGACCCAGTCCACGAAGCCTGGTGAATCTTCCATTCAAAGCTATCAAAGCCGATTTAAAAGCGCCGTTAACAAGTTCGAGGAGTATGTGCGAGTGGGTACTATTGTAAACCAGTCAGATACTGACGGAAGCCAAGACGGATTTGATACTGCGGATCAGAATGCGGAGAAGATTAAACTGGGCAAGAGAGAGAAGGTGCAAGCCTTCAATTTGCCGATTGTAGTTCGCCCGGAGACAGGAACGATGATTACTGTCCAAGGCTTACCAACTGATCTCACTGCGGAAGATGCTGAGCGTATTCTTTCGGTATTAAAAGCGTATGTGCGTTCATGAAAAGAATTTGGGCCCAGCCTTTGGAGAGGAAGGGCCCGGATTGGGGATGTTGGAGCACCCGCAATCAGTACTGCGTACACAACAGTACAGTAGCGGATCCCCATATTTTAATCAAGTTTTAGGGAGGTGCTCCCCTGAGGCGAGGTTTATGTATGGCTTTAAAAGACATCGCTACCAAACCGTTACCAGCCGGTTTTCGCTGGGTAAAATGCCGTTTCCGTAAAGCTCGTGCAAAGGCAGGGACTCCTGATTCTGAACGTAAGATTCTTGATGCTCATGCCTATGGTTACAAATGCTGGTCCTTTCCAGTGCGCACTAAGCACTAAGTTTTAAACCCGCTTCGGCGGGTTTTTTTATGCCTAATGCCAAATATCCTTTAACATTTCGTGCTCTTAATCCATTGATCATTTTTCTGTATGGCGTCACTGTATAAATATACAGTTAATCATCAGGGGTGGTAATCATGGGTTTTCTATCACCAGCAGCAGACTACGCAGAACAGACGCTCACTATCACCAGCCTTTACGGCTTTGACGGCAACTGCCGAATCATCGAAACTTCAGCCGGTTACGCGGTCATAAACGTCGCCAGAAAGCCGGAAGTGGGTGATACCGTCCTGGTTTCGTTCTGCGGCAGTCTGGATTTCGCAAAAGTGCAGGGGAAAGCGCTGATAACTCAGGATGGAGAGGCTATTGAGGGTGATGCGCTGGATGATGCAACAGTCATGGGGGTAGTAACTCATCTCCTGAACCGTGTGACAGATACCGACAATCGGCCTGTGATTTAAAAGACCTGATCTGATTCCTGTGTCTTAAAGCCGATCGGTTAGACAGAACAATTTAGCCGAATTGCTCTGTCTAACCTATAAGACGTCTGGTTAGCGGAACCTTTAATTGAATCAGTGCGCAGGGAGAAAGGACCGCCCCCAGAAGGGGAAACCATTTTTAGGGATGTGCCCATGAAATTAAATGAATTTGCCGCGGGTTTAACCAAAGACGGATTGCTTGTTTTAAATCTGTCTGATGGCGAAATAACTGACTACCTCGTCACCACTAATGCTTTACGCACGCTGATACGCCGGGAAGGAAATAGAATTTCCGCGCGGATCCTCAGTGATGATGAGCGGATAATCAACCTTAATTCCCTGCCAGAAGCACTTAAGGTTCTCAAGCCGTAAGTGTTGATTTATAATAATCAAACGGGCTGAACACCCACTGATTACTGCGCCAACCTGAGGAATCAAAATGGCGCAGAGCATTACTCTAAACAACTCTCACCGCCCGTCTATGTGCGGTGTTTCTGCTTATGCTGGTGGTCCAGCATGAAGAAAGCAGATAGCCTCCATCTTTCGCGTGTGGCCGCACTGGGCTGCATCGTGTGCAGAAATCAGAACCTGGGCGAAACGCCCGCGGAAATTCACCATATCCGAACCGGTCATGGCACAAGCCAGCGCGCTGACCATCGGAAATCAATTCCCCTGTGCCATATGCATCATCGCAACGGCGGTTATGGTGTGGCGATTCATGCTGGCCGCCGCGCCTGGGAAATGAAGCACGGCACCGAAGCAGAGCTGCTGGTGCAGGTGCTCTATTTACTGGGAGAGCCTGCCAATGAATAAGCCAGTCAGTTACGGCTCAGTGTGCAGCGGCATCGAGGCCGCCAGCGTGGCATGGCATTGCCTGGGCTGGCAGCCAGCATGGTTCGCTGAGATAGAAAAATTCCCCTCTGCTGTTCTGGCGTACCGCTGGCCGGACGTCAGTAACCTGGGCGACATGACCAAAATCGCTGCGGCAATCCGTGCCGGAAAAATCGACGCGCCCGATGTGCTGGTGGGGGGAACCCCTTGCCAGGCGTTCAGCGTTGCGGGCTTACGTAATGGGCTGGCTGACGAACGCGGCCAGTTAACTTTGGCTTTTGTGGAACTGGTTAATGCTACCGATGAAAAACGCAGAGAACAGGGAAAATCACCTGTCATCGTCGTCTGGGAAAACGTCCCAGGCGTATTCAGCAGCAAAGATAACGCTTTCGGATGTTTTCTTGCAGGGCTTGCCGGCGAAAGCTGCGCGCTGGAATCACCAGGGAAGCGATGGTCAAACGCTGGTTATGTGCTGGGACCAGAAAGAGCTATTGCCTGGCGAGTGCTCGACGCTCAATTTTTCGGAGTGGCCCAACGACGCAGACGTGTGTTTGTTGTCGCAACAGCTCGAGGGGATATCGATCCCGCAAAAATTCTTTTTGAGTCCGAAGGCCTGCGCCGGAATTCTCCGCCGGGCAGAGAAAAGGCGAAGGCAGTTGCCGCGCTTACTTCAAACGGCGTTGGAGTATGTGGTGCAGACGACAACCAGGCACAAGCCGGACATCTGATCCCGGAGTGCGTGACCGGGGATATCAGCCACACCCTGAAAGCAGAAGGTTTCGATGGTAGCGAGGACGGTACAGGAAGAGGTACGCCGATTATCGCGATGGCGCACGGGCAGGGTGGTGCTGAAATTAAAACCGATAATACAGCGCCTACGCTGACCTGTAACCACGAAGCTCCGATCGTTTTCAGTAGCAACGGGCATGCATCTTTCGCACCCGGCGTTGGAGCACTTCGGGCTAAGTCGGGCGCTGATCAAGAAAAGCTTGCGATACACGGAACGCAGGACCCTGACACATTGAAAGACCTGGCTCATACGCTGGGGCGGAATCACGGGCAGGAAAATGCTGTAGTTTATGCCTTCAAGGCTGGACAGGGCGCAAAAGCTGGTGGCATTGGGTGGGCAGAGGAACAATCCCCAACACTGACGGCCGCCAGCAGTGGATCAAATTTAGTCTCCTCAGTGATGAAGAATATGGCCGTTCGCCGCCTGACTCCTGTCGAGTGCGAGCGCCTGCAGGGGTTCCCTGATAACCACACCCTAATCCCTACGGAGAAGCGTAAGCAGATCACCGCTGATGAATACGCGTATCTGCGCCACCACCGGCCAGAACTGACTGCAGAGCAGGCGTTCCGCCTGGCCGCCGATGGTCCGCGCTATAAAGCGATCGGCAATTCAATGGCTGTGCCGGTTATGCGCTGGATTGGCTCACGCATACAGGAGGCGCTGCGTGCCTAAATACATCATCACCCCAGTGGGAAAACCCCGCATGACCAGCGCTGATAAGTGGAAGCAGCGCGCGCCGGTGATGCGGTATCGCATGTTCTGCGATGAAGCCCGCCTTCATGGAATTCAGGTACCGGAGAACGGCGCCCATATCACCTTCGTTTTGCCGATGCCCCAGAGCTGGAGCAAGAAAAAGCGCGCGTCTATGGACGGCCAGCCACACCAGCAAAAGCCCGATCTGGACAACTTAACAAAATCTCTGTTGGACGCCTTGTTTGAGGATGATTCCCACATTTGGGACGCCCGGACATCAAAAGTATGGGGCGAAACCGGAATGATAATTATTGAGGACATAAAATGACGCCACGCCAGAAACGCCAGTATCTTGAAGGGCTGGGAAAAACAGCAATGGCACCACGTAAGAGCTGGCTGGGAAAAAGTATTCTCATGAATGATGTTCAGTCCGGTTGGATAAAATCTCTGCTTACAGTGTGGGGTGAATGTGTCCGCGGCGGCACAGCACCGGCGAAACCATGCGGGCACTCATGCTGGAACGTAATCAGAGGAAAGAACTGGTCAGACAAAGCCCTTGAGCGGTTTACAGCAGCGCTGAACCAGGCGAGAGAAGAAGGATTCCGTGGTGAGCAGGCAATGAGACGGGCGCGCTCGATACTCTGGCCTGAGCCGCCGGTGAGTGTCATTGACGCAGCGATGTGCAGTGATGACGCTGAATTTATGGAGAGCGTAGTGCTGAACGCGTTTGATTTGAAGGATCCGGTTTACATCATTGGGCGCCAGTATTACACCACGCGCAAAAAGATAGCGGACATAACCAGAGACCTGCAGAGCTTTGCTCCATGGCTGACAGATTCAGAAGCGAGAAAGCGTGTGCGCTGGTGCCTGGAGATATTCAGGGCGAAGGTCTTTCTGTCAGCAAAGAGGGCATTGGCGGATAATTGACATATAGGCACTGCCGGGGCTCATCACACAATTACTACCAAATGATGAGCCTCGGAATGTACTGACCCCAAAAAGTTGGACAGTTAAACACGAGGCACATAGGTCTGGGTTC
>OLJC01000030.1_pt1 | contig 65921 bp, 66 predicted proteins | sample 1601461 | NCBI WGS metagenome assembly OLJC01 (sample SAMN04436803, study PRJEB24849) | human gut metagenome | biome: human gut; feature: NICU; material: stool | host: Homo sapiens | place: USA: Saint Louis, MO | collected 2011-06-13 | reverse complement strand
AGCAAGCCAACTTGTCGTCAAAATCGGTGTTGCAAAAACGGGAGTGACCATAGATACCGTTTTCATCAGTAGTACCGATGATGTTGGAAACGGTCTGCTTGCGCGCCTCTTCCGGGGTTTCAGCGGTGCCTTCGGCCACGCGAACAACAACGACAACCGGTTTGCACTGGTCGGCGATCGCCTGCAGAGAAGCGGACAGCGTCCCCGCCTTGCCGGCTTTCGCAATCGCGTTTTGCACGTTGGTAATGAGCACGGGCTCGTTTAAAGGAAATGTCTTGTCGTCAGCATCGCTGGCCGTACAGACCATGCCGATGATTGCCGTCGAGACGGTGGAAATGGTGCGGGTGCCATCGTTGATTTCGATAACTTCCACGCCGTGGTGATAATCGCCCATCCGGTTAACTCCTTCGTTTAGTGGTGAGGCTATTGTCTGTGGAGCGCGCGATTGATGCGACGTATTGGGGTTGGGGAAAGGATTACACAACAAACGAAAAACCCTCCGGAATGGAGGGTTTGGGTTTAGTCAGGCAATGGCACGATCTTGCTGACTCCTATCTCTGTATCAGGTAATGGAGGCCAGTCAGGTTTACTCACGTCAACACGGCTTAATAACACACGGAATTTTTTCCACGTCTGCAGCTTCGCAGCGTCTTCCTCGGTCGCCATATCTAGCTCAATCGCATCCTGAAGCATGGTAATCGCATTATTTGCCTGAGTTAACAGTTCCAGTTTTTTTCGTTGTGCTTCTGCCCGATAATCCACCGGAGCAAGGATTATCTTCCCGCCATCAAAAATAAACGCGCCACCTAGCGCATTATTTCCAGCATTTGTGAATTCATCAGGCACATTGTCTGCCTCGACTTCCACGACAATCTGATTAATAGGAAAAATAGCGCTAGCATCGTAAGAAAAGTGAATAATCTCTTTTGATTCTGGATTAAAAGATATCTTAAGCGTTTCTTTTGAAAGCGTCTTTAACCAACGATACCAATCATTGCCATACTCATCTTTCAGAAAAACAATATTCACCCCAGGAGATTTCGCAATGTAATATAGCTCAAGTTCCTCCTGTGAAAGTTTAGCCACTTTGTCAGCACTATACTCTCCCCATTTGTGTAACGGGTTATATTTTTCGAATACACCTGATTGCATTGTCATTAAGCCACCCACGCTGTGTACCAGTTTCCACCGATGTTATATTGAAGGGAGCGATATTGTACCGCTGTGTAATTCGTTTTTTGCTGCACAGCAGTGACTACTGTCCCGTTAGGCGCATATGCAAATTCATTATCATTATTTCCGTTTGTCGCGACTCCCAGCGATGCAAGCCTGAGCCCTCCTTGCAGGAAATTTGCTATAGTCCATGCAGACGACGCAAAACTCCCCTGAACCCATGCGGTTGTAGCATAAGGGCTCAAGTCCTGTTTTGGCGGCGGGTTGTTAGGCGAATATACTCGCACACCGGGAGTGTCATACAGCCCTGCAGCAGATTGAATAAATCCATCACTACTGATATTGCGATTTGAGTGAATATCAGCGAGCGCACCTAAGTAACCACCTGCAACGACACTTCCGTCAGGAGAGATATTAAGTGAAGGGCCACCTCCACCGCGCAAGCGAAGCACTTTATCATCACCAGCGTAAACAAGTCCTGCCTCTTGATTATCAGCTCTAAAGAACCAAAGATGCTTATTGTTTTCGCCACGGATAAAGATTGCATTTTGAGAAAGTTCAGTCGCGCCATTAAATGCTCTTATTGAACCGGGCGTCGTAACTGTTTTACTGCCGGAATCATATTGCACAGTGCTAAAATATCGCCATCCAATGTTAACACCATCATCTTCGCGAATGGCTAGAACCTGTATCGAATTTGTATAGCTTACAAATTGAATTAAAGGCCTATTAACCCTTCCTCCCTGCGCCGGGCTAGTCGCACAAATAACCTTAATATAATAATAGTCTTGATTCAGAAACGGTGGGTTGTTAGTGCATCCACGTACATCAATAAACAATGCTTCCCCTACAACAAATGGGTATGTCGCAAAATCAAGCACCCCATGATTACATTCGGATTTAAAATTCCCTTTATATCCTACCGGAATTAATGCCCCTGTAGCATTCTCAGCTATGTTTCTAAAAGCAGCATCGCCGAGGCTGTTTTTCAGCGTTTTAATATCATCGCTGACCGCCTTCACGGCCTTTGGTGTGGCCGCAAGAGATTCAAACGGGCTGTCGGTTGCGCTGCTGAGCTGGACGATACCCTTTTGCGCCGTGGTCGCGTCCTGAGCCGTGTATTTTCCGGTTGCAAGATCATATACCGCCTTAACCGCTTTCGACGTCGCAGCGAGCGTCTCAGACGAGCTGTCGGTTGCGTTACTGAGCTGTGTAAACCCTTTATCCTTTGTCGTGGCATCAGGATGCCTGCGTGACTCCTCATGCTCTGCGAGCTTATCGTCGACATAATCCTGTGTTGCCATGACCAGTGAGGTATCTATCGAAAGCTCGATTGAGTCGATGTTGCTCACCATAACCACCATACGTACGGTCTGTGCTCGGCCTGACCCTTCGGCCAGCAGCGGCTTATAGCTTTCCGCCATGTTACCGACGGCAATCAGCGTGCCGGCATCATCGTAAAGCCCCATTTCTCGCATCCAGAAACCGCCGGTTTCTGGTGGAATGAGCAACTCCGCGATCACATAATTTTGATTCTTGTTGTCCTGGCTGATTTTGTTTAGCTCATGACGCCAAACCTCATTGACGAGTTTTGTCTGACTGGCATCGGGCACCGGTAATGCCCCCCCACCGTCACCCACGGCCATCGCGGTAAAATTCACTTTCTTCTTGTTCGGGACGGTCGCGGCAGCCAGTTTTTCGGCACCGGCTTTGGTGATAACCGTTTTATATTTCACTGTCATTCTGCTCTCACTTATCCGGGATAAACCGTGATGATGTCGCCGTCATAGCTCAGGGCACCGGTATAGAGATAACCCGGAATGTCCTGGATGATATTCAGGCCAATAAGGTGGCGGCTGGCAGGCTTCGCATCGGCGATAAGCCTCTCCATTTCGTAATACATTTCCTCGGTGATGCCCGTGTCTAACACGCCGATATCAAGGCGGAAGGTGCCGGGCGGATCGTTGGTTTGCCACCACTCGGTGACGTTAATCAGATAGCCAAGCGGCTCCACCACGCGACGCACGGCGCCAATCGTTCCCTTGTGGGCATGAATAAACCACGCCGCGCGGATGACATCCCGCTTGGTGGCCTCGGGCCAGTTCTCATCCCAGCGGTCAACCGAAAACGCCCACGCCAGCCAGGGCAGCAGATTCGCCGGGCAGGTGTCCGCATCCCAGAGATGGCGCAGCGGAACGGGCGTATTTTCGATGTCCGCGCATGCGCGCGCCGCAGCGACCTCAAGCGCCGATGAGCCAACCGGTAAAAGGAGGGTATTACTCATCGTTACCCCCCACGGTTACGCTGTAGTGGCTGCACCATGAGGCCTGAGTTTCATCAAGCACGATGTCAGCCGCGGGTGCGGTCAGCTCCACCCTCTGCACCCCTTCAACGTGAAGGGCGGCGTAAATGGCGGACTTGCGGATATCGCGTCCAAGCCGATGCTGGGCCGTAATATAGGCCTGTAGCCGGGCCCTTGCCGCGTTGACTACCGGCTCACTTTCGGGACCGGGAAAAAGGAAAAGCGATGCTTCAATGCTGTAGTCAACTATTTTGGCCGACTGGACGGTCACGCGGTCGGCGACGGGCCTGACGTCCTCATCGTTCAGCGCATTGCGAACAACGGCGAGCAGTTCCTCAGAGGCCACGCCGTTATTCTCCCGAGAAAGGACTGAGATCGTGACGTTCGCCGGCTGTGGGCTGATTACGGAGATGTCCGCCACCCGGCCATCTGCACTGCGACCATGGAACTGATACGCGCCCGTCGAACCGGCCACGCTAAGCCCTTCCGGCGCCTGCTGGATGCGCAAACGAAAATCGGTATCGGACTCCATCACGGCCGGAGTGGGCGGGAACGTGGAGTCATCGGCAGGAGTAATGACCAGACGCGCAAGGTTAGCGTTTGCCCCAATCTGGTCCAGATCGCTGCCTGCGGCATAGGCCAACATAACTGCACGCGCAGCCTCATTAACCCGCTGGCGCCAGATGACTTCCCGGTAGGCATTCTCCTGAAGCAGCTTCACAATCGGCTCGGATTCCAGCGTCAGCGTCCGTGCAATCGCTTCTCGCTCCTCTTCCGGATAGAGGGAGACAAAGGTGGCCTTTCGTTCTGCCAACAGCGTTTCATAATCCACCTCCTCCACGACATCAGGCGCGGCGAGCTGGCTCAGATCAACAATAGCCATAGCGTTTAACTCAGTGAAATGGTGATAGAAAAGGATTGCCCGGAGGTCGGGCGCGTGCCGGTGATATCGACATACAACGTCCCGTCGTTCTCCGAACGCTCGAAAGTGATGGCCGTCAGGCTTATCCGCGGCTCCCATTTCTGGATGGCGGAATAACAGGCGGCCATGATCTGCAGGCGCAGCGCCGGACTCTGCGGCCTGTCGATCATCGCCGCCAGCAGCGAGCCGTAATCCCGCCGCATGACCCGTGAGCCAATCGGCGTAACCAGAATGTCGCGCACGCTCTGCCGGATGTGTTCCGCCTCTGAAATGCTCAGCCCGGTCTGCCTGTTCATCCCCCTGTAACGCACCGTCATTGTGTCCCCTTAGTCCAGCTTCCGCCGCTTTGCACACTGCCGTGCGCGTGGTTATCCACCTGCACCCCGTTGGAGGTGAATTTACCGCCGGAATGCTCAATATTTCCGGCCATCACACCGCCCTTCTGCACTTCAAGAGAGGCTGTAATTAACCTGTTGGTACACACCACTTCAGGCGTATCCAGCGTGATGCGGGACGTTGACGTCACCCGCACCTCCGGCACGGTGGCGGTCAGCGATTCAGAGGCGGTAATGTCGGCCGTTTTAATGCCTGCAACCGTCAGCGCCCCGCGCCCGGGTTCGTACTCGATCACCGCGCCGTCAGGGAACGAGACGTGGAACGCGTCAGGTGACCCGGACGGCGCCGGATGGTCGTCAGAGAAAATGCCGGGCAGCACAAAGGCGGTATCAAGCTCGCCGCCGATGGCCAGCAGCAGCACCTGTTCCCCCTCGGAAGGAGCCCACCAGACGCGCGAACGTCCCGCACGACAGGTTAGCCAGTTCAGCCAGGTGGTTTTCATCCCGCCGGTCTGGACACGACAAAGCCCTCTGTTGAGGTCAACATCGGTCACAACACCGATACGAATAAGATTGCGGATCGCGCGAGCGATGCCGTTCATGGAAGTTAATGTATTCATGAGAAGAGAATGCCGTTCAGGAGGAACGGCAGCAACGAGACGGGGTTTTCTGCGGGATGATACAACAAGCGGTCCAGACGGCAGGCGCCAGGCGGCCTTCAGCGCGGGGAAATTAGTCCTCCCACTGGCTGACCAGCTCACCGTTGATGTACAACGCCTTCGGACGCGTGACGGGCTCAGGCAGCGGCGGCTCGGGGGAATACGTCGCGTGCAGAGCGCCCTGCTCCTGGGAAACAAGAATACGCTCGGTTAATTGCACGCTGATGGTGATATCCATCGTATCGTCATCGTTTAAGACGACCGCGAAGGTGTAGCCGTTTTTGCGTCCTTCATCGAGGGTAAAAATATCCGGCTGGTTTTCCCGAAGCCAGGCCAGCACCGGGACGAAAAATCCCTCGCTGTCGCCGGTGAAGCCGCTGACCTTCGCGTTCAGCGCATACCGCTTTTCAAAGGAGAGCGAGGAGGCCAGTCGGGCGTCAATATTGCCGCCTCCGACCGACATCTGCAGGCGCTCCGGGTTGGCATTGAGTTGGGGGATCGCGTCAATTAATGCCTGACGCAGGCTCTTGAGTTTGTGCATCGAGTTTATCCTGACAGTCTTTGATGGTTTCAACCTGCAGCGCGCAGGCGATAAGGGCATATTCCAGCCTGCGAATATCCGCGCTGAGATCGCCGTTAGTGGCGGGTTCGCTTCCCGGCATCGGGCAGCTGCTCACCTTCGGGCAGGCGTTGTAAACAATGTGCTGCGGAGGCGCAGGCGGTGCGGGTGTGCAGCCTGCGGACAGCATCAGGCAGCTGAGCGGTATACCAGCGGCGTAACGCTTCATTTTCATTGAGTAATCTCCCGATAGTCGCTTCCCGTCTTGCCCTTTCCTCACCCGCAGTAGCAAGCTCCTCACGGAGCCTGACCTGGGCATTTTCATTTGCTCTGGCAATCCGCTGCGACAGGGACAGCTGCTGGTTAAGCGTGGCGAGGGCCGTTTTTTGCTCGCTGGCGACCCGGTTGGCCGTGGCTAAGGAACGCGACAGGTTCAGGTTGTCATGACGAAGCCACAGCGTGATGGCCAGCAGCCCGGCCAGCGCCAGCATGAGCGTTCTCATGGCAGCCCCTTCATGCACCAGGCCTTCTCGCGGACGCGACGGTTTTCCAGACCGGCATTTTTGACGCCGTTGACGTACACCCAGCGGGTAAGCTGCCCGCATGCCTGCGGCCACTGTTTACGTTTGATAAAGGACACCAGCGTCGAACGGCAGGCGGCGCCTGCGCCGACATTAAAGGTAAAACTCACCAGCGCGTCATAGACCCGGGGCGGCATCTCCACCGGCGCACACGCCGCCAGACGCCGCTCAACGTTGAGCACATCAGCGACCAGATTTACCGCAGCCTCACGCTCGGTAATGTCCCGCGTCGGCACAACGTTTGCCGTGTGGCCAATGCCGGACGTCCATACGCCGGCGCTACACCGGTAGGGCGAGAGGCGACATCCTTCGAGATCGGCAATCAACGCCAACCCTTCCGGGGACGTTTTCAGTAATTGAAAGTCAGGCATCAGCACCGCCAGGGCCAGCACGCCGGCGACGCTGCAACGCTTAATGATTGAGTTCACGAATGCTCTTCTTATCGAGGCCAAGAGACTGGAGATAGCGCCAGGTTTTTCGCTTAAACCAGTAATTCGTTAATGCGGTAAAAATGGCGCACAGACTCCCCACGTACAGCGCGACTTTTTCAGGAGACATCGCCCCGAACCAGGCCAGCGCCACGGCCAGCCAGTAGGCGATAACCGTGGTGATTTTCTCCAGGCTCAGTCCCATAGGTTTACGGATTCTTTTGTGGGGGCGCTATTCACCTCCGGCATCTCTACCGGCGTGCCGTGAGGCAAGATAACGCCTAACTCCGCGAGGCCAGGATTGGCCTTCAGAACGGCTTCAACGACGCCAGCCGTGCGCCCATAAAAGCGGGCGCAAACGGCATCAAGCGTGTCCCCCTGCATTGCATAGATTTTCATCAGACGCTCCCAACATCCGGTTTCCAGGTACCGTAGAGTTTCCCGGGCCAGCAGGCTTTTCGCTATCGCTGGCAGATGGACAATCGCAGGCACAACAGATCGTCCGCGAGCGGCGAAGCGTGATTCAGCGGAAGCGCAAAACAGGAATGAGGGTGTTGGTACGGGCGATGACGCCGGGGCTAGCGCCAGCTCTCGTCTTCCCAGACTTCCCGGAGGATAGCGTCCAGCGCCTCGCGATCGGCTTCTTTTTCAAGCCCCTGGAGCTCGACCCCCGTCACCGATCCGATTTTCACGTTCACCCGCGATGACGGAAACAGGGATCGTATTCTGCGGGTCAGTTCGCACTGAAAGGCCTCCACGACGGCATGGCCAATCTGCTGATCTTTATCGAGAGTAATGTTCACCCGAACGTTGCCCCCTTTTTTGATTCGTTCCGGAACAGGCGATGCTGAGAACACAACGGTAAATGCGTTGTTCTTGATTAAATTTCCCCGCGCAATCTCAGCAATCAAATTCAGGGCAATCTCACGATCTCTTTCCTGACACGTTCCTTCCGTCGTCAGTCGCGCAATCAGCTCGACTCGTTCAATCATGACCTGCTCGTTCAACTCTCTGTCCACACAACCTCCACCACGAGATACTGTATAAACATACAGTAGCACGTATTCATAAAAAGAGTGAAGCGAAAAATCAGAACCCTTCACGGTATGTACATGATATGGATGGAGATTAGCGGGCTCTCTGAGCGAAGAGATCCGTTAAATACCCAATACGTTCAAGGATTTTCCGCGCCTTTTGCTGGTAAGAACACGGTGCCGGAAATAGCGATCCGTCAGCTGCGCCCCTGCACCATTTATCGTTAAAGCGGCTGATGCCTCCCGCCATCAGATGCAGGGCTTCTGCCCGGCTGATGGCTATCCCAGTGACGAGCCGTATCTCATCGATCACCTTCTCCGGTACGCTGTTCTGCGGGTCGCTCGCGAAGACGACGGGCGACGACGCGCCAGGGCGGATGAATTTGATGCGTTCGGTTAACGCCCGCCTCGCACGTCGGCTGAGGGGTTGAGAAAGATCGGTCTGCGTACAGTTATTGACAGAACTCCGAGAGGATACGGGCACATCCTTAAGATCCGCGGCCCGCTTCGGCACAATTTTCCACTGCGTGAGTCGGGTTAAAACTGGGCTGCCCGCGCCAACGGCGGAATCGTACACGCCGCGGATGCGGACCGTTTCCTCGCCATACTGGTTAAACCCGGCGCGCGGCTCATACAGCGTGCGCACCTGTAAATTATCGCGACGCACAAACGGCCCGCCCTGCGCAGTAACGTAACCCGCCCAGTCCCCGGCGTCGGCAGCCTCCTGGACGGCGGCAAACTCAACGCTCAGACCGCGCGCGGCCTCGGTATCCACCAGACGTCGCAGCTCGCGGTAGACCGTTACCGGCGCGCCGCCGATGAACTGAAACTGGCGAATGTGCCAGCGCCCTGCCCAGGCCGACACGGCGGACGCCGTCTCCTTCAGCAATCCACCGCTTTCGCTATCGGTCTCGCCATCAAGCGCATAGCCGTCGATATTCTTTGAGATGTATTTGGCGATATAGCCGGTAGCGCTGCCTTTCTGCGGATCGATCGCGTCCGCGTGAAAGCGCGCCTGTCTGGCGCTTTCGCTCTGCAGCTCAGCGTTCTCCTCCTGCCGCGCGTAGTCCCCGATAATCCTGCGAATGCATTCGACGTCTTCCGGCAGCATAAACATCAGCATGTGCCAGTGGGGCGTACCGTCGTGATGGGGTTCCGCAACGCGGATACCAAAGATACGGCGCCCGTCCCGGTGCAGTTTTGCGCGGATACGCGCCCACAGGCGGGTAAAGTAGATTTGCGTATCCGTCGGGCTGGCCCCGTTCCACTTCGCGTTGGGGAAGCCTGATTTCAGCGTCGCGTGATACTGCGCGGGCGCGGTTAAGGTATAGAACTCGCCCACGTAGCCCAGCGCCTCACAGATATTTTCAAACCCGCGGATGCGGGTCATCAGTTCACAGCGACGTATCGCCGGGTTGGCCACCGAGCTATCGTATTTTTCAATCAGGCTGATGCGGTTTCCCTCTTCATCTTCCAGCTCCATGCCCTTGAGAAATTCGCGCGTGCGGCGCTTCTGCTCGCGCCACTCGGTCACGCAGCGTTTGCTCGCATACGCCGCTCTCCGTTTGCTGACGTTGCCGAGGGCAATCTGCAGATGTTCGCGCCAGGCAGCCGCGACCCGACGCAGGCGCCCGCGCCACCACGCCTCGGAAAACATGCGGATCACCGCCGCGGCAACGTCATCTTTGTTGAAAAATGTCTTCGACACCCGCTCCCAGTGCGGTGGCGACACGTTGAACTGTCGGGCGATCAGTCCGGCGCGCTGATACCAGACGTACAGCGTCTGGTATTCGCCCATTTCAGCATCGTTAATATTCGCCAGCTCGCCGCGAATAAAGCTGGCGATATCTGCGGCCAGCAGGTCGATGTCCGCGCGGGACATATCCGGAAGGCGGTTATAGCGGGCCACCAGTTCGACCATCCGCGAGGCGAGGTATTGCAAAAGCTGAGTGTCGAAATGGCCGTCGAACACGGCCCTGGAGACTTCGTCGTGCAGGCCTGTGCAGGCATAGCGATCGGAGACCCGCCGCAGGCGAGGTAACATCCTTTTGCAGAAGCGGATCAAAAAGGCGTTAGCCTGCGGGCTGCCCCGATGCTGTTCGAGGGCGTCAACCGTGCGCCAGATTTCGAAGCGTACGCAGTCGGGCTGCTGTGAAAGGGCAATTCTTGCCTGCTGCAGCGCCGCGAAAAGGCGATCGCGGCGCTGCTGTTGGGCATGGGTGAGATAAGGGCTGGCAATGGCCGACCGTGGGGCGTTCCACGGATAAGCAAATGACGTAGCCAACTTACCCTCCCCGGACGTGTTTATTTTTCATCTCTGCGATCTCCTGGCAGGTCACGCACAGGGCTACGCCGGGCACCGCTATTCGGCGTGCCTCCGGTATCGGCGCCTCGCAGTCCTCGCAGAGGAAACGCGAAGGCGATACGGGTCGTCTGCGGGCGCGATTAATGTACCGCTCTCTGTCCTCCTGCTCGCGCGCCTGCGCAAGATCGATAAAATCGGCCATCAGTGCAGCTCCTGGGATTCGCGCTCGTAGCGAGCCGCCTCGTGGCACAGCAGTTCGGCAACGTCTTCTCCGCTCATACCGGTTTTGTAGATATGGCTCGCCAGCGCCTCCAGACGCAGGGAGACCGCGAGGGCTCGCGCGCATCGTTCCTCTGTTTTTGCCTCTGCCAGCAGGCGTTTCAGTTCTTCACTTCCGATCGGATAAGGGCGGTTTTCACTGTTTCGCATCACGCGTTCTCCTTAATTTCAGGCAATAGGGTGCCCGGCGGGTTTACGCCATTAGTTTTTGGGTTGGGTTATAGCGGCATGGTCAGCCGTTCAGGGAATAAACTCACAACAGCACGAAAATGGTTCATGGCGTTAATTAGCGCCCGTTTCTCTTCGGTCGTCAGCTCGCTGATATCGCACTCGTGGCGGGAGACGGGCAATCTCGCCAGGAAAAAGAGGGCGGCCAGCGCCCTGCTGTTCTCCTCAAAACAGGGATCGCGCTTATCGCGCATTTCAGCCATAAACCGCGCCAGCTCTTTTCCGCTATCGTTCCCGTATCGGGCGCGCAGTTCAGCGACGTGGTTAAGCCCGCTAAGACGCGCTCCCACGCTAAGTGGAACCCTTGCACGGGCAGCTTCTATCGCCATATCTCCCCTCGCGTAAATTCATGCACGCTAGTGCGCTGAAAACGGGCACAGCACGGTATTTTCCGCCGTTTGATGATTGCGATTTCAGATGCCATGCTGCATGATTCCCATTTTGATAATGTCTGCAATCATTAGCCTCTGTTTGCCAACGTCTGCCGCTGATTGCCCGAATTTGTAATGATACTAATACCCAAATGAGTATTAGTAAACACCTAAAGGAATATATTTTGATTTTAGATTCTCAAGTGAATAATGAAGAGTTACTCGATAGAATCTGTCAGGTATATGGTTTCACGCAGAAAATCCAGCTGGCCCGGCACTTTAATATCGCCGCCAGCTCGCTTCAGAACCGCTACGCGCGCGGTACCGTCTCTTACGACTTTGCGGTTCAGTGCGCGCTGGACACCGGCGCCAGCCTTCGCTGGCTGATGACCGGACAAGGCGCGCAGTTTGAAGGTAACCCCGCGCCGGGCGATCCGGTTTCGGTTTCCACATTCACACTGAGTGATGGAAGGCTGGAAGAAAATACCACTTTGAGTATCGACTCTGGTTTCTTTAGCAAGCCGCTGGCTCGCGGCATCGCCGTTCGGGCGGAGGGGAAGCTGCACTTTGTTGAAAAAGAAGCATCGTTAACCGACGGCCTGTGGCTGGTTGAGATTGAAGGCACCGCCAGCATCCGCGACCTCACGCTGCTGCCGGGTAAAAAGCTCCACGTGGCGGGCGGCAAGGTTCCGTTTGAGTGCGGTATCGACGAGATAAAAACGGTGGGTCGCGTGGTGGGGATTTACAGCGAGGTTAATTGAGGGTGGGTCGTGAGAATCCTACTGGCGGTTGGATTTGTGAGCTCTACCCAAACGGTGCAAAAGGCAAACGTATCAGAAAGAAATTCGCTACAAAGGGCGAGGCTCTGGCATTTGAACAGTACGCCGTTCAAAACCCGTGGCAGGAAGAAAAGGAAGACAGGCGCACGTTAAAAGAACTCGTTGATTCATGGTATAGCGCTCATGGTATTACATTGAAAGACGGCTTGAAGCGCCAGCTAGCCATGCACCATGCTTTTGAGTGTATGGGCGAACCACTTGCACGCGATTTCGATGCGCAGATGTTTTCCCGCTACCGCGAAAAACGGTTAAAAGGCGAGTACGCTCGTTCAAACAGAGTGAAAGAGGTATCGCCTCGCACGCTTAATCTTGAGCTGGCCTACTTCCGGGCTGTGTTCAATGAGCTAAACCGCCTCGGAGAATGGAAGGGTGAAAACCCACTGAAAAACATGCGCCCATTCCGCACAGAAGAAATGGAAATGGCCTGGCTGACTCACGACCAGATTTCGCTACTGCTCGGAGAGTGTAAACGGCATGACCACCCTGATTTAGAAACTGTGGTAAGAATTTGTCTCGCCACTGGCGCACGGTGGTCTGAGGCTGAGAGTCTGAAAAAAAGCCAGCTTGCGAAATACAAAATCACCTACACCAACACAAAAGGTAAAAAAAACCGTACTGTTCCCATCAGCAAAGAGCTCTACGAGTCACTGCCTGATGATAAAAAAGGTCGATTGTTTAGTGATTGTTATGGCGCATTTCGGTCTGCACTGGAAAGAACAGGCATCGAACTACCGGCAGGACAACTTACCCACGTTTTGCGCCACACCTTCGCCAGTCACTTTATGATGAATGGTGGCAATATTTTGGTCTTGCAACGCGTACTCGGCCATACCGACATCAAAATGACGATGCGATATGCGCATTTTGCTCCTGACCATCTTGAAGATGCAGTAAGACTTAATCCATTGAACAAGACCTCTGCGGTAATGGAGTAGAGGTAATTAAAAATTATAGGCGCACTGATATAGTGCGCTTATGACCTTGAACATTTAATAAGGTTACAAAAGTGACAATGTCTATGCTATAAAATATCAAACCTCATTGTATGCACCACATCCATTACAACGAATGACAATGTTATGAATATTAACTTTTGGTACCCCAATAACAAGTTGAGATTTACACCCCCCACATAGCAACGCTAATCCGACCTCATAACCTGTTATAGCAACGGTACCCTCTCCTTGATAAATAAAAACAGTCCTTGTATCCGGGTCCGGCTCAGGAATAACCTCTAGAGTTATCGTCTCCTTAATCTCTGGAACTTCAGGTCTCTTAATTTTTGGTTCATGGCACTCTTTGAAAAGTAAGCCAGACTCACAGGGACAAAGTTCATTTGGATCAATCTTAGCCATATTTACTCTCTCACAATGGCCAATGGTAAATTTGGATCGATATATCGCCCGATATCAGGAACATTCAATTTCATTCGAGTAAGCATAATTAGTAGATAAGTAAAAAAACGGCCAAAAGATTGGTCTTCCATACCCTCTTTAACTATACGTAAAACAATCTCATCATTTTCCTCACTATTTACCTGCCCCTTATGCGCCGTTAAAACCAAATTAACAAACTCATCTGTATCTAGGAGTAAATCTTTTTCCCCTTTTGTTAGATTAACTTTTTCATAACGAAGCACACCTTTGCCAAGAACACATATTAGATTACAAAAATAATTTACATCATGTACAGCCTTGCTGTGCGCCATCCAATTTTCTTTTAGAGAATCCAGAGAATTACCAGAAATATTAAATCCAAAAACAATACCAAATGGCCTAGATGCCCTATGAACTGTTGCGTATTCTCTAGTAGCAATCACCCCTAAATCTCTCGGCGCTAGTTTTTTGAATGAGGTTATTTTATTGGCTGCATCATCAAACTCACTTTTTGATAGAGTTGATTTAACTTCGATAATACCATATACCCCTTCAACAGGAAGGATTGATGTTTTCCCCGCATAAAGTACTGGGCAATTAACGGCATCATAAATTATGATATCAATAGCATGGGAGCGTAAACCTTCTTTTGTAATTACCTCTCCTTTGGTCACACCATATCTTTTTGGCAAATGAGTTTTGAGAAAATCCATTAAAAACTCCTCTCGATTCTCACCTTTATCGCCACTATGATGTATAAAGCCGGATTCTTTGAATCGAGCCAACATTGTAGCTTCTATTGAATTAAATAATTGATTTAAATCCATATATTACCTCCCCTAATGCATGTCTTTGATGATACACCTTACTTACACTTTTGTAAGTTGCAAGCATCACAGCGTTGATTGATGGTAATGGCGATAAAGTGGCGGTGGAAATGGCTAAGAATGGGTAATCATTGGCAAATGATGGCAACCTATGTCAATGATAAATAAAGCAAACTATTGATTTTCGATTGTTCAAGTAGGAACTCATAATCGCCTGGTCGCTGGTCCAGCCCAGTCCAGCAAAAGCCAATAAATTTTAGCTACCTTCTCAGGTGGGTTTTTATTTCCAGTAAGCTGTTAATATCCTTTCCCTGATGCACCATCAGGAGCCCAGGCAGCTGACTTCTTAATACCCTTATACGCTTAATGATCTGCTATGCCTTAGAAAATTCGGCGAACCGCTATACCCGTTTGTCAGAGAGAACTATGACAAAAAAATTCTCGAATGGGCAGAGGCGCAGGTCATGGCAGTCGACGAGTCGGAGGCGCTATTAATCCTTGCCTCGTTAAACCTGGATAAAATCCTGGACGACCGAGCATTGAAAAGATATCTCGATTCTTATCTGCATGAAGCAGGCCTGAACTATCCTGATGAACGGGCCAGTGCGTTAACCTGCCTGAAAATTCAACTCTGGAATCTGGTTCATTGCGAAGATGCAAGGAAAGCAGAGACTCTTTTATATGGTTTTGCAGCAGCTTTTCTGGACTCTCCTCCCGGGTTCTTTGCCAGAGTCTGTCGTTATCTGAGTTAGTTGTACTATCATCTTTATGATGATCTAGGTGGGGAATATCAAACATTAGCCTCTGAAATGAGTGCTGACGAGACGTTGTCTTATATAAAAAAAACATATCATTACAGTTTATCGAAAACTAAAAAATGATGACTGGCTGTATGTAATCCTCTCCTGCCTCCTATATTTCTGAATCCAGCTCGCACATTTCAACTTTATCGTATCATTCAATACTGTATTTTTATTCAGTTGGATATAATTTACTCAGCGTAAACGTCATTCCTGTTAAGGAAGCGATGAAAAGCAGGATAGATTAATACGACAATAGCTCGCGATATGAAGGTGGTGGAACACCTCCTTACCGCTAACCACAAACAACTTAGAAGGAGTTGAATATGGCTGCGATGGATTTTAAGCCAGAGTTTACTGTTTTCAAAAAAGAATCAGACGCTTTTACAACTATAACTGAAAACCGCGATCTGATACGCAAAAACGATACTCGCCGACTTCACGGCAACTGAACTGATGTCGCGCCCGCTCATCCTCGGGCAGAAACACCAGAAGACTGTACAGCCTGCTGTGAGTTCTATTCTTGCGTGGATTGCTACTACCTTCCCCTAAGTGGCAAGTGGCTATCTAATGCAGGTTTTATTAATGGTATACCTGTTAAAATTCGGGTCATGAAGGATTGCATTGTCATCACGCCACAACATACACGTGAATTATGGGGTTGTCTTGAAGGCATGAGCGTGGTCAATATTAACAAACAGAAAGTAGCAACATGGTTAAAGACATTCCCGGGTGCATTGAATGACTTAGGATATGTCCCCAATTTCAAGCGAGACAAATAGCGTTTTCAATAACATCCCGGCCTAATGGCCGGGTTAACATATCTGCTTTTTACGTTGAAACATTAGCGAGCCAGGTTTTCGTTAAACATTAACAGAGAGCTCCACACATTCGCCTTGCTAATAAAAACAACATTCCTTATACCATTAATTAATTACCGTATCCTAAAAAAAGAAAAAAGTTACAAATTGAAAAAAGATAATAATGTAACGTATAAATAATTTACCAGCCATTTGGAAACTAACTCATGCCAATTCCAGCTCATTTATTTCTGAAAGACGACGGCGGCGCCCCCATCAAAGGGTCATCTGACGTACAAAATCGCGAAGGCAGTATTGAAGTGATCACCTTTTCGCATGGCCTGCATATCCCTGTAGACGGTAATACAGGAAAACAAACAGGAACACGTGTACACGGTGCTTTTACTATCGGGAAAGAGTTTGATAGCGCCTCGACCTATCTGTACAAAGCCGTATCTACCGGGCAGCTTCTGAAATCAGCGGAGATGAAATGGTACCGTATAAACGATGCAGGTCTGGAAGAGGAATATTTCAATATGTTTTTGGAAAACGTCAAAGTCGTTTCGGTTACACCGGTAATGGCGAACTGTAAAGATCCGCACACCCAGCATCTTAACCATATGGAAATCGTTGAACTACGCTACGAGAAAATCACCTGGAAATTTGTCGATGGCAATCTCATTCACTCTGATTCATGGAATGAAAGAACTACAGCCTAGCGGAGGAATTTATGGCCAGACTTACTTTTGATGGTTGTGCCCATACGCTTTCATTGCTAGGTAGTGATGGCTCTATTGTTGACACGTGGACCGCTTATAATAACGTCGATCGCAGAGCCACATTCAAACACATTAGTAACGGCACATATCAGATACAGGATAAATCAAAGCCACATTTACACCCAGGCGATAGTGAAGATGGTTCGTATGGGACTTATGGAATCATTCGATTTAGTTATCCCGGACACCCCGGTGTAGGTGTACATTCAGGTCAGGCGCATAGCCCTTATAAACCAGGGCCAGAACATCCGACAATGGGATGCATCCGAACTACTGATGAGGCGATGAAGAAAATAAAAGAGCACATGGCTAAATCCTCCCTCTCAACCATCACCGTATCAAATAACAGCGCCTGCTCGGCCATGAGTGCGACGCAGAAATTTGAAAATATCTATATCCCACCGGGAATGAACTTGATATGAAAACGATGCAGTTGTTTTTGATTATGTTAGTGATATCGCGCGTGGCTTATGCAAATGACTGTACTTCTGTTGAAGAAATGGACAGGGCAGATAACGCAGCCTCTGCCATTCAGGACTGGCAAGGCGTCCATTCTTTTTACAAAAATTACAGACAGTGTGATGAGGGATATATCGCAGAAGGGATATCAGCGACTATTGTCGGGCTGTTAGCCAACAACTGGAAGACCTCCCATCAACTCATGCAGCTATCTGTAAGCGATCGCGCTTTTGAGTCATGGATGATTAATCACATCGATACGACCACGAACGATCGTGCTCTCGAGAAAGTCGTGAGAAATGCCACGGATAGTTGCCAGGAAGGCGCTAAAGCGTTCTGCAAACAGATTGAGAATGCCGCACAAGGCGCGTTGAAGGAACTGCAAAGCCAATAGCCAGGCGTGGTTTCGCAGGTAGAGCAGGAAACGGAGCTATCCTCACCCTCCACTTTACAGGCTCCTGCTCACTTCCCCACCTCACAAACTGCAAAACTAAAGAAATCCCCCATCGCGCCGATCATCATCCGTGTGTATTATTTCCTGTAGCTTTTACAACAACTAACCTTAACTCAAATACTTAAGCGCCAAAGCGAAAGGCATCATGAGCACACCGATCAAACGGCTAGAAATCATTAAAAATGCCATTGAACTGGAAGATGACGACATCATCCAGAGCCAGCTGACACGGCTGAAAAATGAAGCGTTTGACGATGAGCTACAGGCAATCGTCGTGGCGCTTGAAAAGAAGAACTACACCGCTGCGATGGCGGCAATTACCGCCTGGCTGCAGGGCCAGCGCGCCGTGACCCAGTGGCGCGATCCGCAGGTGGCCGCCAGCAAGCTGGAGCTGAAGGCGCTGGAAGAACGTCTGCGCGATCTGATTGACCGCCGCAACGCCCGGGTGCAGCAGCTTGATGAGTTCAACGATCTCTATTTCTCTCGCCTCGGGCCGCTGATGCAGCAGATCCTCGCCCTGCGTAAAACCCTGGCCGAGCTGAACCTGCGCCGTCAGCAGGCGGAAGCGCGTCGCCGTGAGGAAGATTACCGTCGCTGCCAGCGCTATATGGCGCAGGCGGTAGAGGTGCTGGCGACGCTCACCCAGCGCTGGCGCGATCTCCCGGCCGACTCCGTGCAGGCCGCTGAGGCGCGCAAGCATCTTGAACAGCAAAGCAATCTGATTGCCAACCTGCTGGCCGAAGCGCTGGAGCTGGAGAGCGGCTTAACGCGCGAAGAGGAGCCTGCGCGTCAGGCGCGAGACGACGCTAACGAAGAGTACGAGAAATATCGCGAGCAGCATCACGATGCCGAAGTGCGGCTGCGCAAGGGTAAGGATCTTTCGGAAGAGGATCGGAACGAGCTGAAGCGTCTCTGGCGGCAGGCGAGCAAGCTCTGCCATCCGGATCTGGTGGCGGACGATCTGAAAGAGGAAGCTAACGCGATGATGGTGCAGCTCAACCAGGCGAAGCAGCGTGGCGACGTTAAAACCATTCGCTCACTGGTGGCCCGCCTGCAGCAGGGCTTTGAGCCATTGATGGCAAGCGATAGGCTGAACGATCTGGAACGTATCCGCAAAAAAATGGCGCAGGTTCGCGAGCAGATAGACATTTTAGTGAACGAGCTGGCGGAGCTTGAGAAAGAGGAGTCCTGGCTTCTGGTCTCGTCGCTGAACAATATGGAAGCTTACTTCGCTCAGCAGGAGAAAGCCCTGCACGAGGTCCGCGCCTCGCTCGAACATCAGGTGAGCGAAGCGCAGCTGGATTCCGCCGCCTGATTATTTGGCGTGCCAGTATGCGCTGGCACGCACCAGCTGCTGGTCAATCGCGTCGGTTTCAAACTGACGGCTCAGCGTCTTCACTACCTTCCCTTCCCCGGTCAGCCAGATGAAATAGTCTTCACCAGGAACGGTCAGCGCCGCCAGATGGTCCGCTACCGCCTGCTCGCTGTGGCCTACAACCCAGGTGATGTTGAATTCGCTCAGGTGCGCCAGATAGTCCTTATAAGAGTCGTCCCCGACCGTCACTACCGCATGAATTTCCGGGCGAACCGGCAGTTTAGCAATGCTCTCTAAGCGTCGGCGCAGCGCGGGCATGCCGGACTCGTCGCACACGTACAGCTGCCAGGCGTAATCCTCCGGCACCACCAGCGAACCGCGCGGACCGCCGATGGTCAGCCTGTCGCCCACTTTTGCCTCAACCGCCCAGCGGCTGGCAATGCCGCCGTCATGAACGAAGAAATCGAGCACCAGCTCATGGTTTGCCTCGTCGTACAGCGGCGTGTAGTCGCGCGTCTGAGGACGTACGCCGTCACCCCAGTCGATACCTTCATCGGTGACCACCGGCGGCACAAACACCGCGCCCGGGGCAGGGAAAAAGACTTTGGTATGGTCGTCGAAACCGCGGGAGCTAAAGCCCTCCAGCTGCTCGCCGCCTAAAACAATCCGCTGGAAACCCGCGCTGGGGCGCTCAACGCGGAGCACCGTCAGCTCGCGAAAGCGCAGGTCATTACGAACACGCTGTGGGTAACGGGTAGATGCCATTTTTAGCCCCTTCTCTGGTGAATACGATATATCTAAATCAATTTTCAAATGATAATGATTACTACTAAGAAAAAATGCAAGATCTTTTAGATTGCATCTGAATATATCTTAGATATAGTTTAGATATATCAAATTAAGAGAGCTACTATGCGACACGAACACGACAGCGGCGGGCGCCGACCGCGCTTTTTCGGCCATGGCGATCTGCGGCTGGTGATTCTGGATATTCTGACCCGCAGCGCGAGCCACGGCTACGAGCTGATCAAAGAGATCGAGAATCTGACCCAGGGGAATTACACCCCGAGCCCAGGCGTGATCTACCCGACCCTGGATTATCTTCAGGATCAAACCTTTATCACTATTACGGAAGAAGAGAACGGTCGTAAGACGATTACGATTACCGCTGAAGGACAACGCTGGCTGGACGAAAACCGGAAGCAGCTGGAACAGATCCAGGTGCGTATCAAAGCCCGTTCCGTCGGTTTTCAGCTGCGCAAAAACCCGCAGATGAAGCGGGCGCTGGATAACTTCAAAGCGGTGTTAGACCTGAAGGTGAATCAGGGAGAGCTCAGCGACGCGCAGCTCAAGCAGATTATCGGCGTTATTGACCGCGCGGCGCTCGAGATCTCCCAGCTGGATTAAGCCGGAGCGTGCTCGCTCACGCGGAAGACGCGCACCAGCTCCTTCAGGTGCATCGCCTGTTCGTTAAGCGATGCTGCCGCCGCGACGGACTCCTCCACCAGCGCGGAGTTCTGCTGGGTGGTGGCATCAATCAGGCCAATCGCGCTGTTAATCTGCGAGATACCTTCCGTCTGCTCGTGGCTGGCCTGGCGGATTTCGCGCAGGATCACGTCCATCTCTTCCACGTTGCCGACCATCCCATTAATCAACGCACTCGCTTTTTCAACCAGGTTCATCCCGTCCTGGGTCTGGCTGGTAGAGCTCTCAATCAGCTCGCGGATTTCGCTGGCAGATGACGCACTCTTCTGGGCAAGCTGGCGAACTTCACCCGCCACCACCGCAAAGCCGCGGCCGTGCTCGCCGGCGCGCGCCGCTTCCACCGCCGCGTTCAGCGCCAGAATGTTGGTCTGGAACGCAATGGCGTCGATCAGGTCGATAATGTCGGACATCCGGTTCGACGTCTCGTTAATCAGGCGCATTTTGCTGGTCACCTGCTTCATCATCTCGCCGTTGTTTTTGACCACCGTGGCGGCATCCGCCGAGAGGTTGGTTGCTTCCCCGGTATGCGAGGCGGTATTTTTCACCGTCGCGGTGATCTGCTCCATCGAGGCGGCGGTCTGTTCTACAGAACTTGCCTGCTCTTCCGTGCGCGCGGCCAGATCCTGGTTCCCGGCGACAATCTGCGCGGCTGCGCTGGAGATATTCTCCGAGCCGGTTTGCACCTGCTGCACGATGTCCAGCAGTCGCGTTTTCATCTCCATCAGCGCATGCAGCAGCAGACCCGTTTCGTCTTTGCCGTGTGGCGTGATGCTGCCCGTGAGATCGCCCTCAGAAATGGCTTTTGCAAAATGTACCGCCTCGCCGAGCGGACGAGTGATAGCGCGCACGATAAACCAGCCAATCAGGCTGCCTGCCGCAATGCTAAAGAGCGTGAGCAGGATCAGCAGCAGTCGGTTAGACCTGAAATCCCCTTCCACCTGCGCGCCGGCACTCTGCATCTCGCTGTTTTGAATGGTAATCAGCTCCTTCACCTTCGCTTTATAAGCCTGCTGCACGGCGAGGGTGGTGGTCATCATCTCCTGAATAGCGCCCGCACGATTGTTGTTCTGCACCGCCTGCAAAATGCGGTAGCGCGAGTCCAGATACTGCTGGCGCACGCTGCGGATCTCCGCCAGCACCTGCTGAGACTTTTGATCCTGCAGCGCGTTGTTCAGCTCGCCCAGGATCACCGTGATGTGCTCGCTGATCTCTTTCAGGCGCTGCTGAGATTGCCCCGTGTAAGTGCCCTGCTCGTCCAGCAGCATCAGCTGTTGAGTGCTAATAAATTCCTGGAAGTTATCGATTAACTGGTTCGCTTTTACCGTGGTCGGATAATCGCTGGTAATAATCGATTGCATCCCGTTATTAGCCCGGTTCAGGCTTATCAGAGACAGGCTCGCGCTGAGCGCCATCAGGACAATAAAGAACCCAAACGCCAGAAATAATTTCGTGCCGATCTTTACGTCATGTAAGAACATATTTTCTCCATCGATGTGATTATTTCTCAGACGATCGCTGTTATCGGTAACGATTTCGCTAACTTTATGAGTTTGATCGTTTTTTTTATTTCATAACCGTCGCAATGGATAGGTAGAGGCTATTAATATTGCTCCATCGATCGTTACCAGACCACCGGAGGGGTATTTTTCAAAATAGCGTTCTGGATAACTGACTTAGGCAGGGATAAATAACTGAGGCACTTTCTTTAGTTATTTAATATTAAATTAACAATAAAATACATTAATAGTCACAACCAGAAAATAAAAAGCCGTTTATTCCTTACGAAATAAACGGCTTTTTTAGAACATTACTGACTCAATGAAGCACAGTTACCGCATCCTTAAGGCGTCCGGCGCGGTGCTTCACCATCGCAGAAATGTGGGCGCTCTCTTCGACCAGGTCGGCGTTTTTCTGCGTGATGCTGTCGAGTTCGGCCACCGCGCGGGTCAACTCTGACAGTCCGGTTGCCTGCTCGGAGGTCGCGTGGCTGATCTGGGCGATAAGCTGCGTCACGTTTTTCACCTGCTCGACAATATCATCCATCGTGCGACCTGCGGCGTGAACCTGCTCAGAGCCGGACTGCACCTTGCTGGCGCTGGCATCAATGAGTTTACGAATATCATTGGCGGCACTGGCGCTTCGGCTGGCGAGATGGCGCACTTCGCCCGCGACCACGGCAAAACCTTTTCCCTGCTCTCCTGCCCTTGCCGCTTCAACCGCCGCGTTCAGCGCCAGAATATTGGTCTGGAAAGCGATATCGTTAATCAGGGAGGTAATCGAGCCAATTCGCTGCGTGCTGTCGGCAATGTCATCCATGGTTTTGACAACGGTCTGCATCGCGTTGCCCCCTTTCGTCGCCGCGCTGCTCGCGGCCACGGAGAGTTTATCCACCTCGGCGGCGGTTTCAGAGTTACTCTGAACGGAAGCGGCCATCTGGTTCATTGTCGCGACGGTCTGCTGCACGTTCGCCACGGTCTGACGCGTCCGATCGTTCAGATCTTCATTTCCCTGTGCCAGCCTGTCGCTGCCGTCACGGACGCTCACCACCTGGCTCGACACGTCATTGATTAACCAGCGGCACATCAGGCCCAGCTGCCCGACCGCGCGCAGCGTCAGCCCCAGCTCGTCGCTGCGGTTCAGATGCTGCACGCTGTTGCGCTCTCCGGTTGCGACCTTCAGGGCCTGTCGCGCCACATTCTCTACCGGGCGGACAATCTGCAGCTCAAACAGCAGTGTCCCCAGCAGCATGACCAGAGCGGCTGCAGCGAGCGGCATCCACCCGGCGGAGGTCGCGATCAGCGTGGCGGCGAGAACGGCAAAAAGCGCCGCCATCACGCTGCGCACGCGCCAGCGCAGCGGCATAGCCGGCAGTTTGCCCAGCCAGCCTTTTCCAACCACCAGCCCTTTATGAATACGTTTCTTACAGCTTCCGTCGTTCAGCGCCCGGTAGAGCGGCTCCACGGCGGCAATCTCTTCCGCTGTGGCTTTGGCGCGAATGGACATATAGCCTGTCACCTGCCCCTGGCGCACCATCGGCACCGCATTCGCACGCACCCAGTAGTGGTCACCGTTTTTGCGCCGGTTTTTGACAATTCCGCTCCACGGCTCGCCCTGCTGCAGCGTGTACCACATATCGGCAAACGCGGCTTTTGGCATATCGGGGTGGCGCACCATATTGTGCGGCTGGCCCGTCAGCTCATCGAGCTGGTAGCCGCTCACCTGCACAAAGGTGTCGTTGGCGTGTGTGATGTAGCTGTGGACGTCTGTGGTAGACATTAAGGTGGTGTCATCGTCCAGAGGATATTCATTCTGGGTGACATAGGTTGGAGAGGACATCGTGGGCATCCCTTGCAGGTTATTTGAATGTTAATTTTGTGGGTCAATGTTTTTTCGGCGGTAAACAATTTATCTTTAGTTGTTAAACTTGATGAAGATCGCAGATTTCACTTAAACCATACTTTTTGTACGATTTTATAATTCATTGATTTCAAATACTTTCGCAAAGAAATTACCTGTAAAGCATGACCAGTTAATGCCCACTTAAGTTGCAGCGAATGCACTTCTTTAGTGCAGATGCGGTTTTCCGCCCTCATTTATCCTTTCTGTCCTGTACCGCTAAATCCCGTTTCGGTTGCTCCGGCATGATTAAATATTGTGCAACATTATTTTAACCTGGCGTTTATCCCGATTTTCGTTAAGTCATCTGAAGTGGCGTAATCCCTGCAATACTTAAACCAGTATCATGTGATACGCGATCCCCGGGAGCACATTTTGAACAGGTTACCTTCCAGCGCCTCGGCTCTTGCCTGTACCGCGCACGCACTGAATCTCATTGAGAAGCGAACGCTCGATCATGAGGAGATGAAACAACTTAACCGAGAGGTCATCGATTACTTTAAAGAGCACGTCAATCCAGGTTTTCTGGAGTATCGCAAATCTGTTACCGCCGGCGGGGATTACGGAGCCGTAGAGTGGCAAGCGGGGAGTCTTAACACGCTTGTCGACACCCAGGGACAGGAGTTTATCGATTGCTTGGGTGGTTTTGGTATCTTCAACGTGGGGCACCGTAATCCAGTTGTGGTTTCCGCCGTACAGAATCAACTTGCGAAACAACCTCTCCATAGCCAGGAACTGCTCGACCCGCTTCGCGCCATGCTCGCGAAAACGCTGGCGGCCTTAACGCCCGGCAAACTGAAGTACAGCTTCTTTAGCAACAGCGGCACGGAATCGGTCGAAGCGGCGATTAAACTCGCCAAAGCGTACCAGTCACCGCGCGGGAAATTCACCTTTATCGCCACCAGCGGCGCGTTCCACGGTAAATCTCTGGGCGCACTGTCTGCTACCGCCAAATCCACCTTCCGCAAACCGTTTATGCCGCTGCTGCCGGGCTTCCGCCACGTGCCGTTTGGCGACATCAACGCCATGCGCACCGTGCTGAGCGAATGCCGTAAAACCGGCGATGACGTGGCCGCGGTGATCCTGGAGCCGATTCAGGGTGAAGGCGGCGTAATCCTCCCTCCGCAGGGCTATCTGCCCGCCGTGCGTCAGCTGTGCGATGAGTTTGGCGCGCTGCTGATCCTCGACGAAGTCCAGACCGGGATGGGGCGCACTGGCAAAATGTTTGCCTGCGAGCACGAAAACGTTCAGCCGGACATCCTGTGCCTGGCGAAGGCGCTCGGCGGCGGCGTGATGCCGATTGGTGCGACGGTTGCGACTGAAGAGGTCTTCTCGGTGCTGTTCGACAACCCGTTCCTGCATACCACCACCTTTGGCGGTAATCCGCTGGCCTGTGCGGCCGCGCTGGCGACCATCAACGTACTGCTGGAGCAAAACCTGCCCGCCCAGGCGGAGCAGAAAGGCGACATGCTGCTGGACGGCTTCCGTCAGCTAGGCCGGGAGTATCCGGACCTGGTGCAGGACGCGCGTGGCAAAGGGATGCTGATGGCGATTGAGTTTGTCGATAACGAAACCGGCTATAGCTTCGCGAGCGAGATGTTCCGCCAGCGGGTGCTGGTCGCCGGAACGCTCAACAACTCGAAAACCATCCGCATTGAACCGCCGCTGACGCTGACGATTGAACAGTGCGAGCAGGTGCTGAAAGCGGCGCGTAAAGCGCTGGCAGCGCTGAGAATAAGTGTGGAAGAGGCGTAAAAAATCACCGGGCCTGCAGGCAGTTGCAGGCCCGGGTTTTTTAGCGGTGGAACTCCGCCACCGTCATGGTAAAGCGCAGAACGTTTTTTCCCTCATTGGCATAACCGTGCGCAGCTTCCGTTTTCGCCACCGCCGATTTGCCTGCAGCAACCTGCGTCACCGTCTCGTCCACCGTCAGCGTTAAAACGCCTTCGTTCACGTGCAGCAGCTCAAAGGTTCCCGCCGGGTGCCCCGGAGAGGTAAAGCGCTCTCCCGGCTGCATCTCCCACTGCCATAGCTCAATCATATCCGGGCCTGCCGTTCCCGCCAGCAGTCTGGCGCATCCACCCTGTGCGCCCTGCCACAGAACCGGAATCGCGGCCTCTTCGATAACATGCACCAGCGGCTCGCTGGAGACGTTGACGATATCCGCTACGGAGATGCCGAGCGCGGCGGCCAGCTTGCACAAGATGGCGATACTGGGGTTGGCTGCGCCCTTTTCGATCTCCACCAGCATGCCTTTACTGACGCTGGCCCGGCGGGACAGCTCGTCCAACGACAGCTTTTTCTCTTTACGCCAGTTGCGGATGCGGTTCGCCACGGCCAGGCTTACCTGGGCAACATCGGCACCCGAATCAGTCATTATATTGACTTTAACAGTCATTGGTCACTACCATGGTATAAAACAGTCAATACAGGATTATTTATGTCTCTCGTTACGCCGTCAATAGATTCGCGTCTTGCCGGGATTGCCCCGGGCTTTCGGGCGCTGAGCATTCTGGTTGAAGCTGCGCCGATTACCCACCCGGAGGTTGCGCCCGCCGCGCTGGCGCAGGCCTGCCAGCTGATGTTGAATGATGATGTGCCGTGGGCTGATGCACATCTTTCAGACTGGGATGAGGTGTTTAAAGCCTTCGGCGCGAAACCGAAACGCACGCCCTGCTCGGCCTCCGCCCTGCGCAAGCGGGTACTGAAAGACGGTTCGCTGCCGTCGCTGGATCCGGTGGTGGATATCTATAACGCGGTGAGCATTCGCTATGCCATTCCGGTGGGTGGGGAAAATCTCGCGGCGTACTCGGGTGCGCCGCGCCTGACGCTGGCAGACGGCAGCGAGCCGTTTGATACCTTTAAGGAGGGAGAGCCGGTGGTGGAATACCCGGATGCTGGCGAGGTTATCTGGCGAGACGACCTCGGCGTCACCTGCCGCCGCTGGAACTGGCGACAGGGGGTCCGTACCCGTCTGGACAGCCAGGCACAATCTATGTGGTTTATTCTTGAAAGCCTGCCGTCAATGCCGCTTGCGGCACTGGAAGAGGCAGGAGAAGAGCTGGTCAACAACCTGCAGCGGCTGATGCCGGGAGCCACGGCTCGGGTTCAGCTGCTGACGCTGTAGGAGGACATCACGATGTTTCACGGGTTAAGCGCGTTTCCGTTAACCCCCCTGAAAGAGGGGACGTTTGACGAGCACTCCTTCATCAATCTTCTGCGCCCCGTGGTCGACGCTGGCGTGGATTCACTCGGCATTTTGGGCTCAACGGGAAGTTACGCCTATCTGACCGTTGAAAAGCGCGGTCGGATCGCACGCTGCGCGGTGGCGCATGCTGATGACATTCCGGTCATCGTCAGCATCGGCGCATTGCGGCTGGACGATATTCTGCGTCTGGCTGACGACGCGCAATCGGCAGGAGTCTCCGGCGTACTGCTGGCACCCGTGTCGTACCAGCGATTAACGGAAGACGAAGTGTTTCATCTCTATGAGACGGTGACCCGCCAGATCTCCGTACCGCTGTGCATTTACGATAATCCCGCCACGACTGGTTTTTCGTTTAGCGATGAACTGTTATTTGCCGCCGCGGCCCTGCCGAATATAGGGTCCATAAAGCTTGGCCGCGTGCCGGAGGACCTGTCGCAGGTACGCGCTCGTCTTCCGGATACCGTCACGCTGGGCATCGCCGGTGACTGGCGAGCGGCCTCCGCCCTGCAGGCCGGGTTTGACGTCTGGTACTCAGTGGTCGGCGGGTTGTTTCCGCAAACAGCGCTGGCGATTGCCCGTTCGAAAGAGTCGGCACAATCCGAGCGGCTGGAGCCGCTTTGGGCGCTGTTCCGCCATTATGGTAGTTTGCGGGTGGTAGCGGCAGCGGCAGAAATGCTGGGGAAAGTGGAAACGCCCGCGCTACCCTTCCCCCTTCAGGCTATTCAGGGTGAGCCGCGCGAAGCGCTTGCTGCAATAATTGCGGATCTGGTGCTGGCCTGAACAACGCCGGGTGGCGCTAGCGCTTACCCGGCCTACAAAAGCAATACAACCTCAGCATACCGGCATAATGATTCTCCCTTTGGAATAGGATATCATTTGGAAAAAATCGACCATCAACCTTGAGGGACCATGCGCTACTATTTTCTGGAATGGGTAAATGATTTTGAAATTATGATGCTTAATTCTCTGGCGAAGGATTATCCCGTCATGAAAATTAATCGTATTATGCGGCGCTATAAATCAGTTAATGCCCTTATGCCCGGCACGCTGTTAAAAAAATGGCATAAACGTTTTCATTGTGCAGTTAAATTATCAGCGATAAAACCAGATGATATTGTAATATGTAACGGCTATAGCGTTTTCCCCTTCCTGGATTATATTGCCAGCATGCCGTGCAAAAAAGTGTTAATCCTGCGCGATTCGGTTGTGGCCTTAACACGCAAGCGCCGCCTCCTGGGTCAACTCAAAGAAGACGAAGACTATATCGAAACGGTTCGCCCGGTATTTGACGTAATATTTAGTTTTGACTCTGCTGACTGCCAACGCTATAGCCTGGCAATGATTGAGCAATTTTTACCGTTCAGCCTGCATGAAATTCAACGGTTACAAAAAGAAAGCAAGATCGAGAATAAGCGCTGTTTTTTTGTTGGAGGCTATGAACCGATTCGTGCAGAAATCCTAAAAATACTTACGCCTGAACTTGAGAATAGCGGTTATAAACCCGATTTTTATCTGTTGGATAAATACAATAATCATGATAGCTATCCGGACAACTGTCAAAATAAAAGGCTTAGCTACATCGAAAACATTGAGAAGGTGAAGCACGCCTCTGCTTTACTGGAAATCAATAAACCAGAGCAACGAGGATTAACGCTACGTGCTTTGGAAGCACTTATTTTCAATAAAAAATTAATTACCACAAACGCGTCGATTCGAAGCATGGATCTTTACGACCCTGCACGAATCTTTATTTATAACGTGGATGATCTTGAAGGTCTTCAGGACTTTTTGCAAAGCCCTCTCCCCCATGTGGATGAAAAGCTACTGAGTAAATACAGTGCTGATAATTTGATAATGACACTGCAGAAGGTTAATTTCTGACAACGTGTTTACCCGACAGACAGGCTCTGTCGGGTAACTCCGCTACTCCGGCAACAGCCCCACAAAACTGCGTTTCTTGCGCGGCTCCGACATCAATTCCTCAAGCTTATCCACGCACGCCAGATAGTGCGGGGTTTGCTTGTGCGCCAGCACCGCCTCTTCGTCTTTATAGGCTTCGTAGATAAAGAACCGGGTCTTCACCCTCGGGTCCTGCAATACGTCAAAGCGCAGGTTTCCCGGCTCCTGGATTGCCCCCTCGTGGTTGGCGCGAAACACCTCCAGAAACTCGTCCACCCGCTCGGGCTTAATGTTGATCTCAACCAGCGTCACGTTCATTTTGCTTCTCCCTGTTTCTCTTCCTGCCAGAACTGGAACGCATCGCGGGCGTTCCAGTTCTCGTGAACCACTTTTTTCACCGCCTTCAGCATGGCGAGCGGCGCGCTGGACTGGAAGATATTGCGCCCCATGTCCACGCCGGACGCGCCCTGGTCGATCGCCCGCCAGCACATATCCAGCGCCTCGTGCTCCGGCAGCTTTTTGCCCCCGGCGATCACAATCGGCACCGGGCAGCTGGCGGTCACTTTTTCAAAGCCCTCGTCCACGTAGTAGGTTTTGACGAACTGCGCCCCCATTTCGGCGGCGATGCGGCTGGCCAGCGAGAAATAGCGCGCGTCCCGCGCCATCTCTTTACCGACGCCCGTCACTGCCAGCGTCGGCATGCCGTAGCGCGCGCCCGCATCGACAAGCTTGATGATGTTGTTGATCGACTGATGCTCAAACTCGCTGCCGATATACACCTGCGCCGCCACCGCGCAGACGTTCAGGCGCAGCGCATCTTCCATCGCCACCGCCACGCACTCGTTCGACAGCTCGCCCAGAATCGAGTTACCGCCGGAGGCGCGCAGCACCACCGGTTTGTTCGTCGCGGCTGGCACCTGGCTCCTGAGGATGCCGCGGGTGCACATCAGCACGTCGGTTTCGCCAAACAGCGGCGCGATGGAGAGATCGATGCGCTCAAGGCCGGTGGTCGGCCCCTGAAAGTAGCCGTGGTCAAAGGCCAGCATCACCGTGCGGTTGCTCTGCGGGTTGAAGATGCGCGCCAGGCGGGACTGCATGCCCCAGTCCAGCGAGCCGCAGCCCTTCAGGGTGTAAGGCACATTCTTCTGCGGCGTGCCGATGCCAAAATCCTTGCCGTCTTTGATGTCGTCTAAATCAGCCATTTGCTCCCCCGTCAGAAATTGTATTTGCTGATGTTCTCTTTGGTGAACACCACCCGCTCCGGCAGCAGCACGATGCCGTTGCCCTTCGCCTCATACTGGTAGCCCTGCACGCTGTTCGGTTCGACCTTCAGCGCGCCGATATTTTTTACGTCCACGCTGTCGCCGACGTTAAGATCGCCTTTTTTCAGCAGGCGATCGGCGACATTGACCGCAATTTTGCCCTGTTGCACTACGTCCCACAGGCCAAAGGCTTTCACCGTGCCGCGCTCAACGTACGGTCGCATGACGTTCGGTGTGCTGAAGCCAACAATCGCCACCCCTTCCCGCTTCAGGTTTTCCGCCGCCTGCGCCGTCGCCGGCAGCGCGTTGGCGTCCGGGGCGATGATCGCATCCAGATCCGGATACGCTTTTAAGATCCCTTCGGCAGTCTGCAGGGATTTGGTGGCGTCGTTATAGCCAAACTGGGTCGTCACGACCTGCCACTGGGGATGATCTTTCTCGATTTTGGCCTTCGCCTCTTTCACCCACTGGTTCTGATCGGTGACGGTCGGGCTTGAGTAGAAGAACGCCACTTTAGCGTTCGGTTTGGTGACCTGCTTGCCCGCCATCTCAACCAGCAGGCCACCGAGCTGTTCCGGCGTCCCCTGGTTGATGTAGATGCTGCGGCACTCCGGTTTGGTGTCGGAGTCCCAGGTCAGGACCTTGACGCCGCGCTGCATCGCGCGCTTCAGCGCCGGACACAACCCATCCGGGGACACGGCGGAGACGATGATGGCGTTATAGCCCTGGTTGACGAAGTTATTGATGAGCTGCACCTGGCCGGAGACGCTCGGCTCGGTCGGGCCGTCGTAGGTCACGTCCACGCCAAGGTCTTTCCCCGCCTCTTTCGCGCCGTTGCCGCCGCTGGTGAAGAACCCCACGCCCACCAGCTTCGGGATAAAGGCAATGCGGTCCGCCGCCTGCGCCGAGGCGAAGCTGAGGGCCATTGCCAGGACTATCAGTTTTGTTTTCATCTTACGCTCCGGATAGTTTTCTAAAGAGAGAACGCACCCACTCGCGGTGCAGACTCAGCGAACGTCCCATCACCACCACAACCAGCAGCGCCCCTGACAGCGCGCTCGACACCTGGTTAGGGATGCCGACCATCTGTAAACCCTGCTGCAGGTAGCCCACCAGCAGCGCCGCCAGCGCCGTACCGACAACCGAACCTGACCCGCCGTAGATATTGGCCCCGCCCAGCACGGCGGCGGTGAGCGCAGGCATCAGCAAATCACGCCCCAGATCCGAACGCGCGGAGCCGAAATAGGAGACCATCACCAGCGCGGCAATCGCCGAGGCCACGCCCACCAGGCCGTACAGCGCGTAGGGCATGCCGTTCACCGACAGCGCCGCATAGCGCGCCGCGCGCGGGTTTTGCCCGATCAAAAACAGGTGACGGCCAAAGCGCCCGCGGTGGGTAATCAGCCAGAAGAAAACGGTAATCACCGCGAACAGCACCAGCGGGATCGGCAGACCCAGCACCGTGAGGTTAGCGAACGCCGTGAAGCTGTCCGGGAAGCCGCCGATGCCCTCATAGCCCGTGGCCCCCGCCATGCCGGAGAGCAGCAGCGCCCCGCCGCCGTAGAGGTAGAGCGTGCCGAGGGTAATCACCAGCGGGCTGATGCCGGTGTAGTGGATCAGCGCCGCGTTTACCAGCCCGCACAGCAGTCCCAGCAGCAGCGTCAGCGGAATGGCGACCGCCATCGGCCACCCGGCCTGCATCATCACCCCCAGCGCAATCGCGCACAGACCGATGGTCGAGCCGAGGGAGATGTCGATCCCGCCGCTGATAATCACCAGCGTCAGCGGCAGCGCCACGATGCCAATGCAGATAAAATCGCTGGTGCTGAATAACAGCATGTTGATGTCGAGCATGCGCGGGTTGATGGCGCCGAAGAGCAGGATCTCCAGCACCAGCAAAATGAGCAGCGCGCTTTCCCAGTTAAGCCTCATTTACGCCACCTCTTTTTTGCGTTTGGGAAACGGGGTGACGTGCTTTCCCCCTTTGTTACCCGGCTGGAAGCGGCCGTACTTCAGCGCCCGCTGATGGCGTGCCAGCGCCTGGCGCAGGCGCCCGTCGAGCACCAAAACGCCCAGCAGCACCAGCCCGGCGATAAAGTCGTTCCACCACGCCGGGAGCCTGAACAGCACCAGCACGGTGTCGATTTGGGTCAGGAAGAAGGCGCCGAGCAACGCGCCAACCAGCGTGCCCGTGCCGCCCAGCAGCGAAATCCCCCCGAGCACGCAGGCGGCGATGGCCTTCATCTCCAGCCCGCTGCCGGTCTGGTTGGGCACAAAGCCAATCTGCGCGGCAAAAACGATCCCGGCGCAGGCCGCCAGCATGCCGTTCAGGGTAAAGGCGATCATGCGGGTGCGGTTCACCGCCACGCCCAGCTGGCGCGCGGCGGCGAGGTTATCCCCCACCGCGTAGAAATCACGCCCGAACGCGGTGCGCGACAGCGTCCATGCGCCCACGACGGCGATAATCAACACCAGCATGCCGAGCGGCGAAATGCCGATGGCGGCAGGCTCAGAGAGGGATTTCAGCCAGGGCGGCAGCCCTTCAATCCACTTTCCGCCGGTCCAGAGCAGCATCGCGCCGCGGTACAGCCCCAGCGTGCCGAGGGTGGCGACAATCGCCGGGATGCGCAGCCCCACCACCAGGAACCCGTTGAACGCCCCGGCCAACGCGCCAATAGACATCGCGAAGAGAATGGAAACGGGCAGGCTGTAGCCGCTATTAAGCGCCACGCCGACGGCGATGGCGGACAGCCCGACGATGGAGCCGACGGACACGTCGATATTACGGGTCAGCATTACCAGCGCCGCGCCGATGGCCAGCAGGATCAGGATCTGCGAGCTGGCGAAGATCATCCCCAGTGTCTGCATGCTGAAGTATGACGGGTTCAGCGCCACCAGCACGGCGAACAGCGCCAGAATGGCGAGAAACGCGCTCAGCTCGCGGTTTTTGAGTAAGGTCTTCATGATTGCCCTCCAAACGCCAGCGCCATCATCCTGTCGAGGCTGACGGCGTGGCGCGGCAGCTCGCCGCTGAGCACGCCCTGATGCATCACCAGCACCCGGTCCGCGAGCCCCGGAAACTCGTCGAGATCGCTTGAGATCATCAGCACCGCCACGTTCTGCGCCGCCACGCTTTTAAGCAGCTGATAGATGTCGGCGCGCGCCGAGACGTCCACCCCGCGCGTCGGTTCATCGACGATCAGTAATAAGGGGTTGGCCTCCAGACAGCGCGCCAGCAGCACCTTCTGCTGGTTGCCGCCGGAGAGCGTGCGCACGGTTTGATCCGCATGGTTGAGCTTGATCCCCAGCGCCCGGTGATAGCGTTCCACCACCGCAGACTCCCGCTTGCGCCGCTGCCAAATCGACGGCTCGTTCAGCGCCACCGTGTTCCAGCGGATCGGCGCGTCGAGGAACAGGCCGGACACCTGCCTGTCTTCCGGCAGGTAAACCAGCCCTTTTTCCAGGCGTGAACTTACCGGATCGCCGGTGATCTCCTGGTTTTCCAGCCAGACGCGCCCACCGCGCACGGGCCGCAGGCCGTAGAGCGTTTCCGCAAACTCGGTGCGCCCGGATCCCACCAGCCCGGCCAGGCCGACGATCTCTCCGGCGTAGATCTCAAGGCTGAGATCGATAAACCCTTCCCCGGTGAGATCGTCAACGCGCAGCACCGGGAAATCCTGCGGCTGGGTGCGGCGGTTGCCCGGCAGCGCCAGCCACAGCTTTTGCGTATCGCTGAGGGATTTCTCCCGGCTTACCGGCGTCATGGCGGCGATCAGGGCGCTGTCGTCAAACTGCGCGGTTTCGCCGCTCAGCACCACCGCGCCGTCGCGCATCACCGAGACGTGGCTCGAAAGCATGCGAATTTCCGGCAGCTTGTGCGAGATAAAGACAATCCCGACGCCGAGCGCCTGCAGGGCGCGGATCTGGCGGAACAGCCGCTCGGTTTCGCCGGGCGTGAGGGAGGCCGTGGGTTCGTCGAGGATCAGGATCCTGGCGTTGCGCATCAGCCCGCGCAGGATCTCCACCATCTGCTGATCCGCCACTTCCAGGGTGCTGGCAGCGGCGTCGAGGTTAAGCTGGCACTGTAGCTGCTGGAGCTTCTCCGCCAGCCGCTTTTCCAGATCGCGTTCGCGCGGCAGGCGAAACAGGATATTTTCCCGCACCGTCAGGTTGGGGAACAGCAGCGGCTCCTGCGGCACCAGATAAATGCCTAACCCGTGCGCCTGAGCGGGCGTGAGCCGCGCATATGACTGCCCCTCGACACAAAGTTCACCGCTGTCCGGCGTTTCCACCCCGGCGATGATCTTCATCAGCGTCGATTTTCCCGCGCCGTTTCCGCCCATCAGGGCGTGCACCTGGCCCGCAAGCAGCGTGAAATCAATGCCTTTCAAGACCGGCACGCCTGAGAACTGCTTGCTGATATTCCGCGCGTCGAGAAGTGGTGTCATCATCGCTCCGCTATTGAACAAATGATTTTTAGATTTAATAATGTTCAAAAGCGTAGACGGTGAACTATATTTACAACCGTGCAGGGATCACAGTTTTATCGATTGAGATACAGATAAACCAGAAACGATCGAAAAGATCCGTTTTGTCGCGTGGCTCACACTTTCCCTTCGCGCCATCACGAACATATGATCTAAATTTTTATAAGAGTTCAACTATGAGCGATAAACGCACTGCGGAAGAAGGACGGTTTGCCGGGCTGGCACTGGCGGAAGAGGAACTCGTGGCGCGCGTGGCCTGGTGCTACTACCACGACGGATTAACCCAGAACGACATCGGCGAGCGGCTCGGGCTGCCGCGCCTGAAGATCTCCCGCCTGCTGGAAAAAGGCCGTCAGTCAGGGGTGATCCGCGTGCAGATTAACTCCCGCTACGAGGGCTGCCTGTCGCTGGAAACCGAGCTACAGCAGCGCTTTGGCCTGAAGCTGGTGCGCGTGATGCCCGCGTTAAATACGCCGCCGATGAACGTGCGGCTCGGCATTGGCGCGGCGCAGTCGCTGATGGGCGTGCTGGAGCCCGGCCAGCTGCTGGCGGTGGGGTTTGGTGAAACCACCATGAGCAGCCTGCAGCACCTGAGCGGCTTTATCAGCTCGCAGCAGATCCGCCTGGTGACGCTCTCCGGCGGCGTCGGGCCGTATATGACCGGTATCGGCCAGCTGGACGCGGCCTGCAGCGTCAGCATGATCCCCGCCCCGCTTCGCGTGTCATCCGCAGAGGTTGCCGGGATCTTAAAACGCGAGACCAGCGTACGGGACGTGATCCTCGCCGCGACCGCCGCCGACGTGGCAGTGGTCGGCATTGGTTCAGTGAACCAGCGCCGTGACGCCACGATACTGCGATCCGGCTATATCAGCGAAGGTGAACAGCTGATGTACGCCCGCAAAGGCGCGGTCGGCGACATTCTCGGCTATTTCCTCAATGCCGAAGGCGAGTGCGTTGAGGAGCTGGAGATCCACAAAGAACTGCTGGGCGTCACGCTCGATGAACTGGCGCAGCTGCCCACCATCGTTGGCGTGGCCGGAGGGGAAGAGAAAGCCGATGCGATTTATGCCGCACTGAAGGGTCGCCGTATCAATGGCCTGGTGACGGAGGAGACGACAGCCCGCGCGGTGCTGGCCCTGACGTAACGGGCAGGCCCTGCGCTAACAACGAGGCAAGCTCATGAGTTACCTTTTAGCGTTAGATGCAGGGACAGGCAGCGTTCGCGCCGTTATTTTCGATTTACAGGGCAACCAGATTGCCGTCGGCCAGGCCGAGTGGAAGCACCTGAGCGTGGAGAACGTGCCGGGATCGATGGAGTTCGACCTCGAGACCAACTGGCTGCTGGCCTGCCGGTGCATTCATCAGGCGCTGGAACGTGCGCGCCTGAGCGCGGCGGATATTAAGTCTGTCGCCTGCTGCTCAATGCGCGAAGGGATCGTGCTGTATGACCGCAACGGCGAGGCCATCTGGGCCTGCGCCAACGTCGACGCCCGCGCCAGCCGCGAGGTGGCCGAACTCAAAGAGATCCACGACGATCGTTTTGAATCCGAGGTGTATGAGGTTTCCGGCCAGACGCTGGCGCTGAGCGCCATGCCGCGCCTGCTGTGGCTGGCGCACCATCGCCCGGATATTTACCGCAAGGCCGCGACCATCACCATGATCAGCGACTGGCTGGCGGCGAAGCTCTCCGGCGAGCTGGCGGTCGACCCGTCTAACGCGGGCACCACCGGCATGCTGGATCTCTTCTCCCGCGACTGGCGTCCGGCGCTGCTGGACATGGCCGGGCTGCGTGCCGATATTCTCTCCCCGGTAAAAGAGACCGGCACCGTGCTGGGCGCTATCACCCGAGAGGCCGCACAGCAAAGCGGCCTGCGCGAAGGCACGCCGGTCGTCATGGGCGGCGGCGACGTGCAGCTGGGCTGTCTGGGGCTGGGCGTGGTCCGCGCCGGCCAGACGGCGGTGCTGGGCGGTACCTTCTGGCAGCAGGTGGTCAATCTGCCGCAGGTGCGCACCGACCCCGACATGAACATCCGCGTGAACCCGCACGTTATCCCCGGCATGGCGCAGGCGGAGTCGATCAGCTTCTTTACCGGGCTGACCATGCGCTGGTTCCGCGACGCCTTCTGCGCCGAGGAAAAGCTGATTGCCGAGCGAATGGGGATGGACACCTATTCCCTGCTGGAAGAGATGGCCAGCCGCGTGCCGGCGGGCTCCCACGGGGTGATGCCGATCTTCTCCGACGCGATGCATTTCAAGCAGTGGTACCACGCCGCGCCGTCGTTTATTAACCTCTCCATCGACCCGGAAAAGTGCAACAAAGCGACGCTGTTCCGCGCCCTGGAGGAGAACGCGGCGATTGTCTCGGCCTGCAACCTGGCGCAGATCTCGCGCTTCTCCGGCGTGACGTTTGAAAGCCTGGTGTTTGCGGGCGGCGGGGCTAAGGGCGCCCTGTGGAGTCAGATTTTAAGCGACGTCACCGGGCTGCCGGTGCGCGTGCCGGAAGTGAAAGAGGCAACGGCGCTCGGCTGCACGATTGCCGCCGGCGCGGGCGCGGGGCTGTTTGCCGATATGGCCTCGACGGGCGAGCGGCTGGTGAAGTGGAGCCGCGAGTTCACGCCGAACCCGCAGCACCGCGAGCTGTACGACGGCATGATGCAGAAATGGCAGGCAGTGTACGCGGACCAGCTCGGGCTGGTGGACAGCGGGCTAACGACGTCGATGTGGCAGGCCCCGGGGCTGGTGCGGACATCCCCCTCACCCCGGCCCTCTCCCTAAGGGAGAGGGAGATTACGTCCCCTCTCCCCGTGGGAGAGGGTTAGGGTGAGGGCATCAGGCCACACCAATATTTGAATCCCATCACAATCACTGCATTCGCCTTTTCCCTTTTACTCCCCGCTGGCTAAATTAGTAACTCATCCGACCACATAACAATAATTTTACACTGGAAGAGACTATGAGCCGCTACCCGTCGTTATTCGCCCCTCTCGATCTGGGGTTCACCACACTCAAAAACCGCGTGTTGATGGGCTCGATGCACACCGGGCTGGAGGAGCATCCGGACGGGGCCGAGCGTCTGGCAGCCTTCTATGCCGAGCGCGCCCGCCACGGTGTGGCGCTGATTGTCACCGGCGGCGTGGCCCCTGCCCCTTCCGGCGTGGGCATGGAGGGCGGCGCGGTCCTGAACGATGCGTCACAGCTGCCGCACCACCGCATTGTGACCGACGCGGTACACCGCGAGGGCGGTAAAATCGCCCTGCAAATCCTGCACACCGGACGCTACAGCTATCAGCCGAACCTGGTCGCGCCGTCGGCCATTCAGGCGCCAATCAACCGCTTTAAACCTCACGCCCTCAGCCACGATGAGATCCTGGCGCTGATCGACGACTTTGCCCGCTGCGCGGCGCTGGCCCGCGAGGCGGGCTACGACGGCGTTGAGGTGATGGGCTCAGAAGGCTATCTGATTAACGAGTTCCTCGCGGCCCGCACCAACCAGCGCGACGACGAATGGGGTGGCGACTATGCCCGCCGGATGCGCTTTGCCGTGGAGGTGGTGCGCGCGGTGCGCGAACGTGCGGGCGCAGACTTTATTATCGTCTTCCGCCTGTCGATGCTCGACCTGGTGGAAGGCGGCGGCACGTTCGACGAAACCGTGCAGCTGGCGCAGGCGATTGAAGCCGCAGGTGCCACGATTATCAACACCGGCATCGGCTGGCACGAGGCGCGCATCCCGACTATCGCCACGCCGGTGCCGCGCGCGGCGTTCAGCTGGGTAACACGGAAACTGAAAGGCAAAGTCTCTGTTCCGCTGGTCACCACTAACCGCATTAACGATCCGCAGGTGGCGGACGATGTGATTTCGCGAGGCGACGCCGATATGGTGTCGATGGCGCGCCCGTTCCTGGCGGATGCCGAACTGCTCTCCAAAGCGCAAAGCGGCCGTGCGGATGAGATCAACACCTGCATCGGCTGTAACCAGGCCTGTCTGGATCAGATCTTCGTCGGCAAGGTCACCTCTTGCCTGGTTAACCCGCGCGCCTGCCATGAAACCAAAATGCCGATCGTTGCGGCGGTCAGTAAAAAACGCCTGGCCGTGGTGGGCGCAGGCCCGGCGGGGCTGGCGTTTGCGGTGAATGCCGCCTCGCGCGGGCACAGCGTGACGCTGTTTGATGCGCTGGCGGAGATTGGCGGGCAGTTTAATATCGCCAAACAGATCCCCGGCAAAGAGGAGTTCTATGAAACGCTGCGCTACTACCGCCGGATGATCGAGCTGACGGGCGTCGATCTGCGGCTTAACCAGTTTGTCAGCGCAGCGGATCTGATCGGTTTCGACGAGGTGATCCTGGCGAGCGGGATCGTGCCGCGCACGCCGGCGATCGAGGGTATCGATCATCCGAAGGTGTTGAGCTATCTGGATGTATTGCGTGACAAAACGCCGGTCGGCGAGAAGGTGGCGATTATCGGCTGCGGCGGGATCGGCTTTGATACCGCAATGTACTTAAGCCAGCCGGGCGAGGCCACCAGCCAGAACATTGCCGAGTTTTGCGTGGAATGGGGCATCGACACCAGCCTGAACCAGTCCGGCGGGCTGCGCCCGGAAGGGCCACAGCTGCCGAAAAGCCCACGCCAGATCGTGATGCTGCAGCGCAAGGCCAGCAAACCGGGCGAAGGGCTGGGCAAAACCACGGGCTGGATCCACCGTGCCACCCTGCTCTCGCGCGGGGTGAAGATGATCCCGGCGGTAAGCTATCAGAAGATCGACGATGAGGGTCTGCACGTCACGATCGGCGGCGAGCCGCAGTTGTTACGTGTGGATCATGTGATTTTATGCGCCGGGCAGGAGCCGAAGCGCGATCTGGCCGATCCGCTGCGCGAAGCCGGTAAAACGGTGCATTTGATTGGCGGGTGCGACGTGGCGATGGAGCTGGATGCGCGGCGGGCAATTGCGCAGGGCACCCAGCTTGCACTGGTTATTTAACGACGACGTCCCAGCTTCACCGCCTTCAGCACCACGAACTTGTTGTTCGTCGCAATGGTGACGCAGTTACCGAAAATCTTCTTCAGCTTGTGGAAGTAGTCCAGGTGGCGGTTCGCAACGATGTATAGCTCGCCGTTGATTTTCAGGCAGCGGCGCGCGTGGTGGAACATCTCCCACGCGACGTTATCCGTCAGGGCGTGCTTCTGGTGGAACGGCGGGTTGCAGAACACGGCGTTGAAGCGGAACGGCTCTACGCCGGACAGCGCGTTGTTGATCATAAACTCGCAGCGGTCCAGCGCTTCCGGCATGTTGGTTTCCACGTTCAGACGGCTGGAGGCCACCGCCATCGGCGATTCGTCGCTGAACACCACGCTGGCGTCCGGGTTCTTCGCCAGCAGCGTCAGCCCAATCACGCCGTTACCGCAGCCCAGATCGACAATCTCACCTTCCAGATTTTCCGGCAGATGTTCCATAAAGAAACGCGCGCCGATATCCAGCCCGGTGCGGGAGAAGACGTTCGCGTGGTTGTGGATGGTCCAGTCGGTCCCTTCCAGCTTCCAGCTCAGGGTCTCCGGCGCGTCGGCCAGCTCCGGTGCGCTGAAGGTACAGTTGATCAGGCGCGCTTTTTTCCAGGCCAGCGTGGTGGTGGTCGGGCCGAGGACCTTCTCGAACAGCTCGAGCGTCGAAGTGTGAATATCGCGCGCTTTGGCTCCCGCGATAATGCGCGTTTCCGGCGTCACGACCTTACGCAGCGCGCGCAGCTGTTGCTCCAGCAGCGCCATGGTTTTTGGCACTTTGATCAGCACCACGCCCGGCGCCTGCGGGTAGTCCGCGGTGCTGTCGAGGAACTTCACGCTGGATTCTTCGATGTCGTTATGGCGCAGGTTTTCACGCGTCGCCAGCTCGCTCAGGTAGGAATCGCCGATACTGTAAGGCGTGTGCTCCGCCAGGGCGCAGCCCAGCGCGCCAAAGGCGTCATTCAGGATCAAAACCGGGCAGCGGATTTCAGTCTCATCCAACTGCTGCAGCAGATATTCATCCGCCGCTTCCCACGCCTGAAGCGGGTTAACGTCATCCGTTTCCGGGAAACGTTTAAGGTTGAGTGAACGGAAACCGTTGTCTAAGTGGCTCATCGGCCCTCCTGAATGGTAAAATTTGGCGTATCCCTGAAAAGGGTGCGTGAGTATACCCGTTTTACTGTCGATTTGGGGCGTTGATGAACCAACTTACTTATCTCCAGGGCTATCCGGAGCATTTACTGACTCAGGTTCGCAGCCTGATTGCCGAGCAGAAGCTCGGCGCGGTGCTGGAAAAACGCTATCCCGGCACCCACGATTTCGCGACCGATAAGGCCCTCTGGCAGTATACGCAGGATCTGAAAAGCAGGTATCTGAAGAGCGCGCCGCCGATCAACAAGGTGATGTATGACAACAAGATCCACGTGCTGAAAAACGCGCTCGGCCTGCACACCGCCGTCTCCCGCGTACAGGGCGGCAAGCTGAAGGCGAAGGCCGAAATCCGCGTCGCGACGGTTTTCCGTAACGCGCCGGAAGCCTTTCTGCGGATGATCGTCGTCCACGAGCTGGCGCACCTGAAGGAGAAAGAGCACGACAAAGCGTTCTATTCCCTGTGCTGCCACATGGAGCCGCAGTACCATCAGCTGGAGTTTGATACCCGGCTGTGGCTTACGCATTTATCGTTAAATGGTAATGCGGAATAGCGCACGCGAATTGTCATGATGACGTGCTACAGTGGCTAAAGGTTCCCCGCTACGGAGTACGTAAACGTTTATGATACGTTTCGCAGTCATTGGAACGAACTGGATCACGCGCCAGTTCGTCGACGCCGCCCACGAAACCGGCAAACTGAAACTTACCGCAGTCTATTCCCGCAGCCTTGAGCAGGCGCAGATTTTTGCCAACGATTACCTCGTTGAGCATCTCTTCACCTCGCTTGATGACATGGCGCAAAGCGACGCCATTGACGCGGTGTATATCGCCAGCCCGAACTCCCTGCACTTCCCGCAAACGAAGCTGTTCCTCAGCCATAAAAAGCATGTGATTTGCGAGAAGCCGCTGGCGTCGAATATCCAGGAAGTCGAAGCGGCCATTGCGCTTGCCCGCGAAAACCAGGTGGTGCTGTTCGAAGCCTTCAAAACCGCCAGCCTGCCGAATTTCCTGTTGCTGCAGCAGTCACTGCCGAAAATTGGCAAAGTGCGTAAAGCCTTCATCAACTACTGCCAGTACTCGTCGCGCTACCAGCGCTATCTCGACGGCGAGAACCCGAACACCTTTAATCCGGCCTTCTCTAACGGCTCGATTATGGACATAGGTTTCTACTGCCTGGCCTCTGCCGTGGCCCTGTGGGGCGAGCCGCATGGCGTGACGGCCACCGCCAGCCTGCTGGAGAGCGGCGTGGATGCACACGGTGTAGCGGTGCTGGATTACGGTGATTTCAGCGTCACGCTGCAGCACTCCAAGGTGAGCGATTCCGCGCTGCCGAGCGAAATTCAGGGCGAAGCGGGCTCGCTGGTTATCGAGAAGATCTCCGAATGCCAGAAGGTGAGCTTTGTGCCGCGCGGCGGCAAAGCGCAGGAGCTGACGCAGCCTCAGCATATTAACACTATGCTCTATGAGGCAGAGGTCTTCGCCCGTCTGGTGGAAGACAACGAAGTGAATCACCCAGGCCTTGCGGTGAGCCGCACCACGGCGAAGCTGCAAACGGAGATCCGCCGTCAGACAGGCGTGGTGTTCCCGGCTGACGGCGTGAGCGCGGAAGCTATCGCGTAAAGCTGTGTAATGAAACGGCGCAGACCATTGACGAAACCAATGGTCTGACATATTTTGTTACCTGCAAAGGGGAGTAACTTCTTCGTCGGTGGATCGTCATTACGATGCGTGCAATACCGCATCCGGTCGCCGGGCAACCTTCGTGGTTGTAAGTGAGACCTTGCCGGAAGGCGAGGTCTATGCATAAAAAGCTAACGGCTATCGTCTTCTGACCATGGCCGTTTTTGTTTTTTATGTGTAAGGAAAATAGTATGCATTCTGTCGGCACTCCAATGTTGTGGGGCGGATTCGCGGTTGTCGTGCTCATCATGCTGGCGATCGACCTCTTTTTGCAGGGGCGTCGCGGCGCGCACGGCATGACCATGAAACAGGCTGCGGCCTGGTCGCTGGTGTGGGTCACCCTCTCCCTGCTTTTCTGTGCCGCCTTCTGGTGGTATCTGGCCTCGACCGAAGGCCGCGCGGTGGCCGATCCTCAGGCACTCGCCTTCCTCACCGGCTATCTGATTGAAAAAGCCCTGGCGGTGGATAACGTCTTCGTCTGGCTGATGCTGTTCAGCTATTTCGCCGTGCCTGCGGCCCTGCAGCGCCGCGTGCTGGTATACGGCGTGCTGGGGGCGATCATTCTGCGTACCATCATGATCTTCGCCGGCAGCTGGCTGATTACCCAGTTCGAATGGCTGCTGTACGTCTTCGGCGCGTTTCTGCTGTTCACCGGGGTCAAAATGGCGTTGGCGAAAGAGGACGGCTCCGCGATTGGCGATCGCCCGCTGGTGAAGTGGATCCGCGGTCATCTGCGCATGACCGACAAGATCGAGAGCGAGCACTTCTTCGTGCGCAAGAACGGCCTTCTGTTTGCCACCCCGCTGCTGCTGGTGCTGATTCTGGTTGAGCTGAGCGACGTGATTTTCGCGGTGGACAGCATTCCGGCGATCTTCGCGGTGACCACCGACCCGTTCATCGTCCTGACGTCTAACCTCTTCGCCATTCTCGGCCTGCGTGCGATGTACTTCCTGCTGGCGGGCGCGGCGGAGCGCTTCTCAATGCTGAAGTACGGTCTGTCGGTGATCCTGGTGTTTATCGGTATCAAGATGCTGATCGTCGATTTCTACCATATCCCGATCGCCATTTCGCTCGGCGTGGTGTTTGGCATTCTGATCGTGACGCTGATTATCAATACCTGGGTTAACCGCCAGCACGATAAGAAGCAGCAGGTGGAATAAAAGGGCTGATGCCCCCACCCCCGACCCCTCTCCCACTGGGAGAGGGGGAAATGCAATGTAGGCCGGGTAAGCGTAGCGCCACCCGGCACTTTCGTTAATCAATAGTTAAAAAACATGACGCAACACGTAAAATCCAGCATTTTACGCTTCCTTCCTTTCGCGCATTCCCTATACTCGACCAGGCAAACATTTACTTACATCCGGACATAAATGTGACTAAGAGCACATCCGGGATGGAACGCAATTTCACTCAGGAAATACGTATGAGCACACAATCAAGCGGACTGTTCGCGCGCCTGGCGCAGGGCAGCCTCGTTAAACAAATTCTGGTCGGGCTGGTGCTGGGTATTCTGCTGGCGATGGTGTCAAAACCTGCGGCGGAGGCCACGGGGCTGCTCGGGACCCTTTTCGTTGGCGCGCTGAAGGCCGTAGCACCGGTACTGGTTCTGATGCTGGTCATGGCGTCGATTGCCAACCACCAGCACGGACAAAAAACCAACATTCGCCCTATTTTGTTCCTGTATCTGCTGGGAACCTTCTCGGCGGCCTTAACGGCCGTGGTGTTCAGCTTCCTGTTCCCGTCCACGCTGCACCTGACCAGCGCGGCCGGTGACATCACGCCGCCATCCGGCATTGTCGAAGTGCTGCGCGGACTGCTGATGAGCATGGTTTCTAACCCCATCACCGCGCTGATGAGCGGAAACTACATTGGCATCCTGGTCTGGGCGATTGGTCTGGGCTTCGCGCTGCGTCATGGTAACGAGACCACGAAAAACCTGGTCAACGATCTGTCCAATGCCGTGACCTTTATGGTGAAGCTGGTGATTCGCTTTGCGCCAATCGGTATTTTCGGGCTGGTCTCCTCTACGCTTGCAACCACCGGTTTCGACGCGCTGTGGGGCTACGCGCAGCTGCTGGTTGTGCTGGTCGGCTGTATGCTGCTGGTGGCGCTGGTGATCAACCCGCTGCTGGTGTTCTGGCAGATCCGCCGCAACCCGTATCCGCTGGTGCTGACCTGCCTGCGCGAGAGCGGCGTGTATGCCTTTTTCACCCGCAGCTCTGCGGCGAACATTCCGGTTAACATGGCGCTGGCGGAGAAGCTGAACCTGGACCGCGATACCTATTCCGTGTCGATCCCACTGGGCGCAACCGTGAACATGGCGGGCGCGGCAATCACCATTACCGTTCTGACCCTGGCGGCGGTGCATACGCTGGGCATTCCGGTGGATCTGCCAACCGCGCTGCTGCTGAGCGTGGTGGCATCACTGTGTGCCTGTGGCGCATCCGGCGTGGCGGGCGGTTCGCTGCTGCTGATCCCGCTGGCGTGTAATATGTTCGGCATCCCGAACGAGATTGCGATGCAGGTTGTGGCCGTCGGCTTTATCATCGGCGTGCTGCAGGACTCCTGCGAAACCGCGCTGAACTCCTCTACCGACGTGCTTTTTACCGCAGCGGCCTGTCAGGCGGAAGACGCGCGTTTAGCGAAGAATGCCCTGCGCAGTTAAAAACAAAAGCCCGGTGGCGGCTACGCCTTACCGGGCCTACAGGGTAAATGCAAAACGGCAACCAACGGTTGCCGTTTTTAGTGTTTGTACACTCTCGCCGTGGGAGAGGGTCAGGGTGAGGGCATCAGGCCGCACCGATTAAAGCGTCACACCACTCTTAAAGATCGCCAGCTCGCGGAAGTCGTTCTTTTCGTTACAGGTCTGCTTGCCGTTAGCAAATTCCACGATAGTATCCACGAATTCCGTCAGCAGCTGCGGCATGGCTTTGCCGTGAATCAGCTGGCCCGCATCAAAGTCGATCCAGTGCTTTTTCTTTGCCGCCAGCTCGCTGTTGGTGGCGATTTTCACCGTCGGCACAAAACCGCCGTACGGCGTACCGCGACCGGTACTGAACAGCACCATATGGCAGCCGGCACCCGCCAACGCGCTGGTGGCGACCGCATCGTTGCCCGGCGCGCTCAGCAGATTCAGACCGTGGGTTTTCAGGCGCTCGCCGTAGCGCAGCACGTCAACCACCTGGCTCGCGCCCGCTTTCTGAGTGCAGCCGAGGGATTTCTCTTCCAGCGTGGTGATCCCACCCGCTTTGTTGCCCGGCGATGGATTTTCGTAAATCGGCTGATTGTGGGCGATGAAGTACTGTTTGAAGTCGTTCACCATGGTGACGGTCTTCTCAAAGGTCTCTTCGTCGCGGCAGTGGCTCATCAGAATACGCTCCGCGCCGAACATTTCCGGCACTTCGGTCAATACCGTCGTGCCGCCGTTGGCAATCACGTAATCCGAGAAGCGGCCCAGCATCGGATTGGCAGTAATACCGGAAAGGCCATCAGACCCGCCGCACTCCAGCCCAAACTTCAGCTCGCTCAGCTTGCCCGGCTCGCGCCTGTCGTGGCGCATCACCTCATAAAGCTGGTGAAGCTGCTCAACGCCCGCTTCAACTTCGTCGTCCTGATGCTGGCACACCATAAAATGCACGCGCTCAGGATCGAACTCGCCCAGCGTGTCGCGGAAGGCGTCCACCTGATTGTTCTCGCAGCCCAGGCCAATCACCAGCACCGCGCCCGCGTTCGGGTGACGCACCATGTTCTGCAGCATGGTGCGGGTGTTAATGTGGTCGTCACCGAGCTGGGAACAGCCGTAGGTGTGGCTGAACAGATGCACACCGTCAGTCCCTTCGGCATCGTTGGTCTCTTTCAGGAAGCGAGTCTGGATCTGACGCGCAATCCCGTTGACGCAGCCGACGGTCGGGAGGATCCACAGCTCGTTGCGGATCCCCACGTCGCCGCTGGCGCGACGGTAGATCTGCACCTCACGATCCGCCGCCTGACGTTCTTCTGCGGGTAAATCAGGTTGATAGCTGTACTCGTCCAGATCGCTCAGATTGGTGCGGGTATTGTGTGAGTGAATGTATTCACCCGGCGCAATATCCGCCAGCGCATGGCCGATGGGCAAACCGTACTTCACCACGTTCTCCCCTTTCGCAATGGGGATCAGGGCAAACTTATGTCCACGAACGATCGCCTGACGCAGGGTGACGCTCTGGTTATCCACGGTCACCACGTCGCCTTCACCGAGATCCGTCAGCGCGACGGCCACGTTATCCAGCGAATGGATTTTGATGTATTGCATATCAACCTCAAACGGCCTTAGTTCAGTTCAATGGCGAAGTAGTCACGCGCATTGTTAAAGCAGATGTTTCTCACCATTTCGCCCAGCAGCTGGATATCCGCTGGCGCTTCGCCTGCGTGCACCCAGCGGCCAATCATCTGGCACAGAATGCGGCGGAAATATTCATGACGGGTATAGGACAGGAAGCTGCGGCTGTCGGTCAGCATGCCGACAAAGCGGCTCAGCAGGCCCAGCTGCGCGAGCTGCGTCATCTGACGCTCCATGCCGTCTTTCTGATCGTTGAACCACCAGCCGGAACCGAACTGCATCTTGCCCGGCATCCCTTCGCCCTGGAAGTTGCCGACCATGGTACCCAGCACTTCGTTATCGCGCGGGTTCAGGCAGTACAGGATGGTTTTTGGCAGCAGGTTTTGTTCGTTCTGTTTGCTCAGCAGTTTTGACAGCTCTTCCGCCAGCGGACGATCGTTGATGGAGTCGAAGCCCACGTCAGCGCCGATCAGTTTGAACTGGCGCTGGTTGTTATTGCGCAGCGCGCCGATGTGGTACTGCTGTACCCAGCCGCGACGCGCGTATTCCGCACCGAGGAATACCAGCACCGCCGTTTTAAACTGCGCCACTTCGTGCTCGCTTAAGCCTTCGCCGGAGAGACGACGCGCCAGAATGCTGTCCAGCTCGGCTTCGTTTGATTCCGCAAACAGCACCACGTCCAGCGCGTGGTCAGACACTTTGCAGCCGTGCGCGGCGAAGTGATCCAGACGTTTGGTCAGCGCGATTTGCAGGTCAGCGAAACGACGGATGTCGGTATCCGACACTTCCGCCAGCTTCGCCATGTAGTCGGTGAAGGTGGCCTGCTCAATGTTGAAGGCTTTGTCCGGACGCCAGCTTGGCAGCACTTTGATATCGAAAGAGGTGTCTTTGGCGACAACGGCATGATGCTCCAGAGAGTCGATCGGATCGTCGGTGGTGCCCACCATCTTCACGTTCATCTGCTTCATGATGCCGCGCGCGGAGAAGTTATCCTGCGCCAGCAGCGCGTTGCAGCGATCCCAAATTTCATCCGCGGTCGTTGGGGAAAGCAACTTGCCGGTGATGCCAAACGGACGGCGGAGCTCAAGATGGGTCCAGTGGTAAAGCGGGTTGCCGATGGTGTGCGGAACGGTCGCCGCCCAGGCGTCAAACTTCTCGCGGTCGGTCGCATCGCCGGTACACAGGCGCTCAGCCACGCCGTTGGTGCGCATGGCACGCCATTTGTAGTGGTCACCCTTCAGCCAGATGTCATACAGGTTTTTGAAGCGATAATTTTCGGCAACCTGCTGCGGCGGTAAATGGCAGTGGTAGTCGAAAATCGGCTGGTCTTTTGCGTAGTCGTGGTACAGGCGGCGGGCAAATTCGGTATCTAACAGAAAGTCTTCGGTCATAAACGGCGTCATTATCGTCTTCCTCATTACGGGAGCGCAGAAAGCGTATGTTCATATGCTGCAAAGTTATCACACCAATTTCCACCAACCGAAGCTTTTTTCGTGAGTGAGATCAATAAACGCCAACAAATAAATTACCCTCAATGAAGTAAACCCTTCTGCAACCCCCGCCAGTACTGGCTTTGCGCGCGACGATTAATGTCCCCACAAAGAATCATACATTTGTGATGTCACTCACCTTTTAAAGCTGTATGACAAGTTATCTTTTCGCCGTCGCAAACTATAAGCCGACGGAATGCATTACCGGTGTGAGAGACATCGGGTTTAACGGTACGGATACCGACTTATGCACGCTTACTTATGGCAAGGTTCGGGCCGTTCCGGGACATGCTCCTGGTTACGCCCCTCCCGTTACACAACTGCTCCCGGAAACGGTTGAGAGGTTGCCGTGCTCTGGCGCGGAAATAACATAACGATGAGGTTTTAGATGCGTAAAATTAAAGGGTTACGTTGGTATATGATCGCACTGGTGACGTTAGGCACCGTGCTGGGCTACCTGACGCGTAACACGGTGGCAGCAGCAGCGCCAACGTTGATGGAAGAGCTGCATATCTCCACGCAGCAATACTCCTACATCATTGCTGCCTATTCCGCGGCTTATACCATCATGCAGCCTGTTGCGGGCTATGTGCTGGACATTCTCGGTACCAAAATCGGTTATGCCTTCTTCGCCATCGCCTGGGCGGTGTTCTGCGGCGCAACCGCGCTGGCAGGCAGCTGGGGTGGACTGGCGCTGGCGCGCGGTGCGGTCGGTGCGGCGGAAGCCGCGATGATCCCGGCGGGTCTGAAGGCCAGCTCCGAGTGGTTCCCGGCGAAAGAGCGTTCCATTGCCGTCGGCTACTTCAACGTGGGCTCGTCCATCGGGGCGATGATAGCGCCGCCGCTGGTGGTGTGGGCCATCGTGATGCACAGCTGGCAGATGGCGTTCATCATCTCAGGCGTGCTGAGCTTTGCCTGGGCGATGGCGTGGCTGGTTTTCTATAAACACCCGCGCGATCAGAAAAAACTGTCTGAAGAAGAACGTGAATACATCATTGGCGGTCAGGAAGCGCAGCATCAGACCAACAACGGCAAAAAAATGACCGTCTGGCAGATCCTGGGCACCCGTCAGTTCTGGGGTATCGCCCTGCCGCGCTTCCTGGCTGAACCGGCCTGGGGTACCTTTAACGCGTGGATCCCCCTGTTCATGTTTAAAGTCTACGGCTTTAACCTGAAAGAGATCGCGATGTTCGCCTGGATGCCAATGCTGTTCGCTGACCTGGGCTGTATCGTGGGCGGCTACCTGCCACCGCTGTTCCAGCGCTGGTTTGGCGTGAACCTGATCGTTTCCCGTAAGATGGTGGTGACCATGGGCGCGCTGCTGATGATTGGCCCGGGGATGATCGGCCTGTTCACCAGCCCGTACGTCGCCATTGCCCTGCTGTGCATCGGTGGCTTTGCTCACCAGTCCCTGTCCGGCGCGCTGATTACGCTCTCGTCTGACGTCTTTGGTCGTAACGAAGTGGCAACCGCCAACGGCCTGACCGGCATGGCCGCCTGGACCGCGAGCACCATGTTTGCACTGGTGGTCGGCGCGCTGGCGGATACCATCGGCTTCAGCCCGCTGTTCGCGGTGCTGGCGATCTTTGACCTGATGGGTGCAGTGGTTATCTGGACGGTGCTGAAAAGCAAATCGGCAGAGGAGCTGGCGAAAGAGTCCCTTGGCAAACCGGCTACGCAGAGTTAGCGAAAATACGTTTCAACTAAGCCGCCTCCGGGCGGCTTTTTTAATGGCAAAATCTGGAGAGTGGCACGCAAAAGTGGTATAACAAATCATCTGCCGTACCCTGCCTGGAGCGCATATGGAAATCACCGAACCACGTCGTTTATATCAACAACTTGCTGCGGAGCTGAAAGATCGCATCGAGCAAGGGGTCTATCTTGTCGGTGATAAACTTCCCGCCGAGCGCTTTATCGCGGATGAAAAAAGCGTCAGCCGCACCGTGGTGCGTGAAGCGATTATCATGCTGGAAGTGGAAGGCTACGTTGAGGTACGCAAAGGTTCCGGCATTCACGTGATTTCTAATCTGCCGAAACACTCTCCCGTCGCGGACGAAAGTCTGGAATTCGCCAGCTATGGCCCCTTCGAGCTGCTCCAGGCTCGCCAGCTGATCGAAAGTAATATTGCTGAGTTTGCGGCGACGCAGGTGACCAAGCAGGACATCATGAAGCTGATGGAGATCCAGGAGAATGCCCGTAAGGAAAAATGTTTCCGCGATTCAGAGTGGGATCTGCAGTTCCACGTTCAGGTCGCCCTGGCAACCCAAAATACGGCGCTGGCAGCTATCGTAGAAAAAATGTGGACTCAGCGCGTTCACAACCCGTACTGGAAAAAACTGCACGACCATATCGATTCCCGTACCGTTGACAACTGGTGCGACGATCACGACCAAATCCTTAAGGCGCTGATTCGTAAAGATCCGCATGCCGCTAAGCTGGCGATGTGGCAGCACCTGGAAAACACCAAGCAGATGCTGTTCAACGAAACCAGCGATGACTTCGAATTTAACGCTGACCGCTATCTTTTTGCCGATAATCCGGTTGTTCATCTCGATACGGCTTCCAGTGCCGCAAAATAGATGACCTTTCTGCTGGCAGGCGCTACGTTGCGCCTTCCGGCTTCAGTGGGTAAGCAAAACATATATAGTGTCAGCCTTTGTAAATCCCCTCGCTCACTTCCTGGGCTTACGCCAAAATCAACTCACCCCTGCAAATTCTGTGACGCAGAACGTTGGGCTTTGTTACAATTGGATTCAATTCCTTATTTTGTAAGTTAGTGCTTGCTAACCAGCCAATTAACAGGGAACAGTGTTGGCCACACCGCAATGTGTCCGCGAGCGACCATAATGAAATCACAACAACGTCGCCGTGCTGTTTGTCCCGGATAACAGGCGTGACGTTAACCGATTTCCAGGAACACTGAATGGAACTTTTGACCCAACTGCTGCATGCCCTCTGGGCGCAGGATTTTGAAACGCTGGCCAACCCTTCCATGATTGGCATGCTCTATTTCGTCTTGTTTATGATCCTGTTCCTTGAGAACGGTTTGCTGCCTGCTGCCTTCCTGCCCGGTGACAGTTTGCTGGTGCTTGTCGGCGTGCTGTGCGCCAAAGGGGCGATGGCGTTTCCACACACCATTTTATTACTGACCGTGGCGGCCAGCCTCGGCTGCTGGGTGAGCTATATCCAGGGAAGATGGCTGGGCAATACCCGGATCGTCCAGAACTGGCTCTCGCATCTGCCTGCTCATTATCACCAGCGGGCGCACCATCTTTTCCATAAGCACGGGCTTTCCGCGCTGCTGATTGGCCGCTTTATCGCCTTTGTTCGCACCCTGCTGCCGACCATTGCCGGTCTGTCGGGGTTGAGCAGCGCGCGCTTCCAGTTCTTTAACTGGATGAGCGGCCTGCTATGGGTGCTTATTCTGACGACGCTGGGCTATGCGCTGGGTAAAACGCCGGTCTTTATGAAATATGAAGACCAGCTGATGTCCTGCCTGATGCTGCTTCCTGTGGTTCTGCTGGTCTTCGGCCTGATTGGCTCACTGGTTGTCCTGTGGAAGAAGAAATACGGAGCCAGAGGCTAACGATGGTTATCTCACCGCTCGCCCTGCGCCGTTTTGCCGTTGCCGTGATTACGCTGATCGTCCTCAGCGCCATGCTGCTGGCATGGAGCGCGCTTTCGCATCAGGAATCGACGCTGGCCATCCGCCCGGTAAACCAGGGCGCCAGCGTGCCTGACGGTTTTTCTGTCTGGCATCATCTGGATGCGAACGGGATCCGCTTTAAGAGCATAACCCCGCAGGACGATGTTTTACTGATTAAGTTTGATTCCCGTGCGCAAAGTGCCGCCGCGAAAGTGGTTCTCGATCGTACGCTGCCGCACGGGTATATCATTGCCCAGCAGGAAGATGACAGCCAGCCTGCAGCCTGGCTGTCATTGATTCGCGATACGTCGCATCGGTTTGGATAACTTCCAGGATTCCGAATCTTTTCACTCACTTTGGTGAATCCCCCGTTTACTTACTATGCTTAAGTACGCGGAGCACCCCTCAATGTACTCCGCATAACTTTGGATAGCGGCAAACGCCGCAACACAATGGAAGGTTTCGATAATGAAATTCCGCATGACTCTGGCTCTGGCCCTTTTTTCTTTAAGCACAGCATCCTTCGCAAACTCTCTCTGTCAGGAGAAAGAACAGGATATTCAGCGTGAGATCGGTTATGCCGAAAAGCATAACAATCAGCACCGTGTTGATGGTCTTAAAAAAGCGCTGAGCGAAGTGAAAGCGAACTGTTCAGACAGCAAGCTTCGTGCCGACCACAAGAAGAAAATCGCTGAACAGAAGGACGAGATAGCCGAGCGCCGTCGCGACCTGCAGGAAGCGAAAGAGAAAGGAGATGCGGAAAAAATTGCCAAGCGCGAGAAGAAGTTGAAAGAAGCGCAGGATGACCTGAAAGCGCTGGAAGCTCGCGATTATTGAGTTAACGGAAATCTCAACAGGAGAGAGAATCATGTCAAAAGATACGACGTCTGAACATCTGCGCGCTGAACTGAAATCCCTGGCCGATACCCTTGAAGAGGTGCTGAACTCCTCTGCTGACAAGTCAAAAGAAGAGGTCAGCAAGCTGCGCAGCAAGGCGGAGCAAGCGCTGAAAGAGAGCCGCTATCGCCTGGGTGAAACCGGTGATGCGCTGGCGAAACAGACCCGCGAAGCGGCTGCCCGCGCGGACGAATATGTGCGTGATAATCCATGGACGGGTGTAGGGATTGGTGCCGCAGTGGGTGTGGTACTGGGTGTCCTTCTGACGCGTCGTTGATATGGAAGATCCTCGTCACGCACAAGGGCCTGCTAACAACGTCCTCGGCATCGGCCAGCGTATTTTAACGACGCTGGTCGGGATTGCCGAAACGCGCGTCCGGCTGGCAGTGGTCGAACTGGAAGAGGAGAAAGCGAACCTCTTCCAGATGCTGCTGATGCTCGGGCTGACCATGCTCTTCGCCGCCTTTGGTCTGATGAGCCTGATGGTATTAATCATCTGGGCCATCGATCCGCAGTATCGTCTTAACGCGATGATTGCCACCACCGTCGTTCTGCTGGTCGCCGCGTTGATAGGCGGTATCTGGACGCTGCGTAAAGCGCGCAAGTCCACTTTCCTGCGCCATACGCGTCAGGAGCTGGCGAACGATCGCGCTCTGCTGGAGGATGACAAGCCGTGAGCGATAAAGCGGAACGTCAGAAGCGAAAAGCGTACCTGTTAAGCCAGATCCAGCAGCAACGGCTGGATCTGTCTGCCAGCCGCCGCGACTGGATTGACGCGACGCGACGGTTTGACCGCGGCTGGAACACCTTCCTGAGCCTGCGCTCATGGGCGCTGGTCGGCAGCAGCGTGATGGCTATCTGGACGGTTCGTCATCCAAATATGCTCATCCGCTGGGCACGTCGTGGATTCGGCGCCTGGAGCGCCTGGCGTCTGGTGAAAGCCACTTTGCGGCAGCAGCAGCTGCGGTGATACAAAACGGTAACTCAGGTTACCGTTTTTTGTTTTTGCGCCCTCTCCCCGTGGGAGAGGGTTGGGGTGAGGCACCAGCGCGCACGCCCCCTTACTCAATATCTTTGAAGAAGATTGACAGTTTTCCTTGCTAACAATTACCACCCGCCCCGTTTATTATCCTCTCCATCGACAGCAACGCCGCGGTATCTACCCGGAATTGCAGACAAATAATGTTCAGCCGCTCATGTGGTTTCCTGGAGAGTAAAATGAAAAAATTAGAAGATGTTGGTGTACTGGTCGCGCGTATTCTGATGCCAATTCTGTTCATCGTGGCAGGTTGGGGAAAAATCACCGGTTATGCGGGTACCCAGCAGTATATGGAAGCCATGGGCGTTCCGGGGTTCCTGTTGCCGCTGACCATTCTTCTTGAGTTCGGCGGCGGCCTGGCGGTACTGTTCGGCTTCCTGACCCGTACCACCGCGCTGTTTACCGCAGGCTTCACCGTGCTGACTGCGTTCATCTTCCACAGCAACTTTGCGGAAGGCGTGAACTCTCTGATGTTCATGAAAAACCTGACCATCGCGGGTGGCTTCCTGCTGCTGGCCGTCACCGGCCCGGGTGCATACAGCATCGACCGCGTTCTGAATAAGAAGTGGTAAGCACGCTATACTGAATGAACACAAAGCGAGGAGACATCTCCTCGCTTTTGCTATCTGACGGAGGAGAAAAAATGGGACAACTCGTAGACGGCGTATGGCAGGATGTCTGGTATGACACCAAATCCACCGGAGGTCGCTTCAAGCGCTCAGTTTCGGCCTTCCGTAACTGGCTGACCGCCGACGGCGCGCCCGGCCCGAGCGGCGAAGGCGGCTTCGCGGCTGAGAAAGACCGTTATCATCTTTATGTTTCGCTTGCCTGCCCGTGGGCACACCGCACGCTGATTGTGCGCAAGCTTAAAGGTCTCGAATCCTTAATCCCGGTTTCGGTCGTGAACCCGCTGATGCTGGAAAACGGCTGGACGTTTGACAGTGATTTCCCCGCGGCGACCGGCGACGATCTTTACCACCACGATTTCCTTTACCAGCTCTATCTGCGCGCCGATCCTCACTACACCGGGCGCGTTACCGTGCCGGTGCTGTGGGACAAGAAAAACCAGACGATTGTCAGCAATGAGTCTGCGGAAATCATCCGCATGTTCAATACCGCCTTTGACGCGCACGGCGCCCGTGCCGGAGATTACTATCCGGCTGAGCTGCGTGAGAAAATTGACGAGCTGAACAGCTGGATTTACGACAACGTTAACAACGGTGTCTACAAGGCCGGTTTCGCCACCAGCCAGGAAGCGTATGACGAAGCGGTCGGAAAGGTGTTTGAATCACTTGAGCGTCTGGAGCAGATCCTGGGCCAGCATCGCTACCTGACGGGCGATCGCCTGACGGAAGCGGACATTCGCCTGTGGACCACGCTGGTTCGCTTCGATCCGGTCTATGTCACCCACTTTAAGTGCGACAAGCACCGCATCAGCGACTACCTGAACCTGCATGGTTTTCTGCGCGACATCTACCAGATGCCGGGTATTGCCGACACGGTCGACTTCGACCATATTCGCACCCACTATTTCCGCAGCCACAAGACCATCAACCCGACGGGTATTATCTCCATCGGCCCGTGGCAGAACCTGGAAGAACCACACGGGCGCGACGTGCGTTTTGGATAAATGTTAAGGGCATCAATGGATGCCCTTTTTTAATTCACAATCTCCATCTATCCTTACCTCGATCGCTTAGAAAACAAGTGATTGACTGACTAATGAGGCAAGGAAAAATGGACTGGTATTTAAAAGTACTGCGTAACTACATTGGATTTGGTGGCCGCGCCCGCCGCAAAGAGTACTGGATGTTCGTTCTGGTGAACTTCGTCCTGATTATGGTGCTGGGCATCGTGGATAAAATTCTTGGCTGGGAGCGGGCTGGCGGTGAAGGCGTACTGACCACCATTTATGGCCTGTTAGTCCTGCTACCATCGTGGGCGGTACTGTTCCGTCGGCTGCACGACACCGATCGTTCAGCGTGGTGGTTACTGCTGCTGCTGATCCCGCTTGTTGGCTGGATCGTGATTTTGATTTTCAACTGCCAGAGCGGCACGCCGGGCGAGAACCGCTTTGGTCCGGATCCGAAGCTCGACGCATAAATAATGGCCCGGTGACGCACAGCGATCCGGGCCTATATCCTTATTTATTGTGGTGGGCAAAAAGCTTCGGAATTTCGCGTAGACACCAGGATTTGGCTTCGCCCATGCTGTCGCGGCGCCACGCCATAATGATATCCACTTCGCTGGTGTATTCCGGGCTGACAACGCGCAGTCGCCCTTCCGCAATATCTTTCTCCACAAACGGGTACGGCATCGTCGCCACGCCCAGACCGGCCAGCAGCGCCTGCCGTTTGTCTTCCAGCGAGGTCACCGTCAGGCGAGGCTGCTTATCCAGCAGCTGCACCGTCAGCACCGGACGCTCGCGCGCGGTATCCGCTACCGCCACGCCGCGATACTTCACGCGCGTCACTTCAGAGAGCGGCTCCGGCTCCTGGTGAATCGGGTGATTGGGTGCGGCAACATAGACGTTCATCACGCTGTAGAGCTTGCGCGAGTTGATTTCCGATGAGGAACGGAAGTGCATGTCCGGCGCAATCACAATATCCGCCCTGCCCGTTTCCAGACGTTCCCACGCGCCCGCCAGCACCTCGGTGATGATTGACAGCTGCGTATTGGCCTTCGCCGCCAGGCGGTCCACCAGCGGGAACAGCGCTTCAGTCGGCACCAGCGCTTCGGTAACTAACGTCAGATGGGTTTCCCAGCCGCGCGCCAGCGCTTCGGCGTCCGTCGTGAGCTTGTCCGCCGCTTCCAGCAGCACGCGGCCGCGCTCCAGCAGCATTCGCCCCACGTTGGTGAATTTTGTTCGATGACCGGAGCGGTCAAACAGCACCACGTCCAGCTCTTCCTCCAGCTTCTGCATGGTGTAGCTTAGCGCAGACGGAACGCGCCCCAGCTCATCTGCCGCCGCCGCAAAACTGCCGCGCCGGTCAATCGCGTCCATGACGCGAAGCGCCTCAAGCGTCAATGCTCTCTCTTTAGCCATCTCGTTCTCATTCAGGAAATTTGAACATACCGGGCAGAATATCTGGCTAACAATGCAGCGTCCATACCTTTACCATTGTTTTAGTGTAAAGAGAGGTCAAGTTTATGATTACGACAAGAACAGCTAAACAGTGCGGACAAGCCGATTTCGGTTGGCTGCAGGCCCGCTACACCTTTTCCTTTGGACACTACTTTGACCCTAAACTCCTCGGTTACGCTTCACTGCGCGTGTTGAATCAGGAAGTGCTCGCCCCGGGCGCCTCCTTCCAGCCGCGTACGTACCCGAAAGTCGATATCCTGAACCTGATCCTGGAAGGCGAGGCAGAATACCGCGATAGCGAGGGCAATCATGTCCAGGCAAAGGCTGGCGAAGCGTTGTTAATTTCCACGCAGCCGGGCATCAGCTACAGCGAGCATAACCTCAGCAAAGATAAAACGCTGACCCGTATGCAGCTGTGGCTGGACGCCTGCCCCGAGCGGGAAAATCCGCTGGTGCAGAAGTTAGATTTAACGGGCGATAAGCAGCAGCTGATTGCATCGCCGGACGGCAGTAAAGGTAGCCTGCAGCTGCGCCAGCAGGTGTGGCTGCACCATATCGAACTGAAGAAAGGTGAACAGGCGAGCTTCCAGCTTCATGGTCCGCGCGCCTATTTACAGTCTATTCACGGTACGGTACATGCGGTGACGCACACGGAAGAGAAAGAAGCGCTCACCTGCGGCGACGGGGCGTTTATTCGTGATGAAGCGAATATAACCCTGGTGGCGGATACGCCGCTTCGCGCGCTGCTGATTGATTTGCCTGTTTAGAAAATACTCACACTCTTACCCTCTCCCAATGGGAGAGGGAACCGATCGAGCCACGGCATAATCATCCGGCGCCGTATGCAACGTACGAAATCACTCTGCCAGCGCGTTAGCCATATCGGTTCTAATCTGCTTACGCTGTTCCGGCGTCAACACCTGGCTGACGTCGAAGTAATATTTCACGCGGTAATAGCGGGTCTGCTCTTCAATTTTGCTAAAGGCAGCAAGCTGGCTTTTCACCGTGCTTTCGTCCCATTTACCCGCCTGGAACATGTCGATCAGCGCGCCGTCCTTCACTCCCGTCATCGGGATCTTGCTGACATTTTGTTCCAGCTGCTTATGCAGATCTTCAATCTTCTTAACCTGCTCATTGCTGAGCTTCAGGTGCTGTACCAGCGGATCCTGCGAGGGAGACGGGGCAGCCTCAACGTTCGCGGCCTGTACCGTAAAACTGCACACTGCCAGCGAGGCGGCGACCAGCGCAATACGGGTCATTTTCATCATCTTACTGTCCTTACATGCTGTGATAGGGAAAAGCAGGCGTATTGTTTTTCAAGAGCGGATGAATATGTGTGAGTAATTATATAAACAATTTTGTATGTTCAGCGGGCAAAAAAATGCCCCCAGGGTTGAGGGGGCATGAGACCTGAATGTCGTCAGATTGATTGCGTAAACGTCCTCGAAATCACATCCTGCTGCTGCTCGCGCGTCAGCGCATTAAAACGCACCGCATAGCCTGAAACGCGGATCGTCAGGTTCGGGTAATTCTCGGGATGCGCAATGGCATCGAGGAGCATTTCCCGGTTCATGACGTTGACGTTCAGATGCTGCCCGCCCTCAATGGACGCTTCGTGATGGAAGTACCCGTCCAGCAGCCCCACCAGGTTGGTTTTGCGCACCAGCTCGTCCTTGCCCAGCGCCTGCGGCACGATGGAGAAGGTGTAGGAGATCCCATCTTTCGCATAGGTGAACGGCAGCTTGGCCACCGACGTTAGCGAGGCTACCGCCCCTTTTCTGTCGCGTCCGTGCATCGGATTCGCGCCTGGCGCAAACGGCGTGCCGCCGCGGCGTCCGTCCGGCGTGTTCCCGGTCTTCTGGCCGTATACCACGTTGGAGGTGATGGTCAGGATCGACTGGGTTGGCACCGCGTTGCGGTAGGTTGGCAGCGCCTGAATTTTCTTCATAAAGCGCTCCACCAGGTCGCAGGCGATGCTGTCCACGCGGTCGTCGTTGTTGCCGTACTGCGGATAGTCCCCTTCAATCACAAAATCGACCGCCAGTCCGGTATGGTCGCGCACCGGCTTCACCGTGGCGTATTTAATGGCCGACAGGGAATCCGCCGCCACCGACAGCCCGGCAATTCCGCAGGCCATGGTGCGATAGACGTCGCGGTCATGCAGCGCCATCAGCGAGGCTTCGTAGCTGTACTTATCATGCATGTAGTGAATGAGGTTCAGGGCGCTGATGTACTGCACCGCCAGCCAGTCCATAAAGTGATCGAGGCTCGCCATCACGGTGTCGTAATCCAGCACGTCGTCCAGCAGCGGCTCGGTTTTCGGGCCGACCTGGATCTTCAGCTTCTCGTCCACCCCGCCGTTGATCGCGTACAGCAGCGTTTTGGCGAGGTTGGCGCGCGCGCCAAAGAACTGCATCTGCTTGCCGATCACCATCGGGCTGACGCAGCAGGCAATGGCGTAGTCGTCGCTGTTGAAGTCCGCACGCATCAGATCGTCGTTCTCATACTGCAGCGAAGAGGTGACGATCGACACCTGAGCGGCGTATTTCTTGAACGCGATCGGCAGTTGTTCAGACCAGAGGATCGTCAGGTTCGGCTCCGGCGCAGGCCCCATGGTGTGCAGGGTATGAAGATAGCGGAAGCTATTTTTGGTCACCAGCGTGCGCCCGTCCAGCCCCATGCCGCCGATCACTTCCGTCGCCCAGATTGGATCGCCGGAGAAGAGCGTGTCGAACTCCGGCGTGCGCAGGAAGCGCACCATGCGGATCTTCATGATGAAGTGGTCGATCAGCTCCTGCGCCTGGACTTCATTCAGGCGCCCCGCCTGCATGTCGCGTTCAATGTAGATATCGAGGAACGAGGCCGTGCGCCCCAGCGACATCGCCCCGCCGTTCTGGGATTTCACCGCTGCCAGGTAGGCAAAATAGACCCACTGCACCGCTTCCTGGGCGTTCATCGCCGGACGTGAAATATCAAAGCCATAGTTCGCCGCCATCTGCTGGATCTGCAGCAGCGCGCGCCTGTGCTCCGCCAGCTCTTCACGCAGGCGGATCGTCGCCTCCAGATCTTCGCCGCGCTCCAGCCTGCCCTGCAGATCGGCAAACTGAAGTTCGCGCTCGCGCACCAGATAAGCGATCCCGTACAGCGCCACGCGGCGATAGTCACCGATGATGCGGCCGCGCCCGTAGCCGTCCGGCAGACCGGTCAGCACGCCGGATTTACGGCAGCGCATCATCTCCGGGGAGTAGACGTCAAACACGCCCTGGTTGTGGGTTTTGCGCAGGTCGGTAAACAGGTATTCGAACTGCGGATCCATCTCCCGGCCATAGGCTTCGAACGAGCTGCGGATCATGTTGATCCCGCCATACGGATGCAGCGCGCGCTTGAGCGGCTTATCGGTTTGCAGGCCGACGATCGTCTCCAGATCCTGGTCGATATAGCCCGGCCCGTGGGCCGTAATGGTGGTGGCAATGTTGGTGTCAAAATCCACCGGGGCGTGGGTGGCATTCTCCTGGCGAATGCCGACCATTACCTTCTGCCACAGCGCCGTCGTTGCTGGCGTCGCCTGCGCGAGGAAAGCTTCATCGCCTTCATAAGGGGTGTAGTTATGCTGAATAAAATCGCGGACGTTGACGGCGTTTTTCCATTCTTCACCACGAAACCCGGCCCATGCGTCGCTGTAGGGCGCGACGCCCGTATCGATTGTTACTTTCATGTGTTTCTCGCTTTATCAGGCGTAAGCCGCGGCCGGGGTAACCTTTCCAAGACGGAGGGCGTCCAGCGCGATCATTTTTTCTTCGTTGGTAGGGATAACCGCGCAGGCCACGCGGGACGATTCGGTGGAGATCACGCGCTCACCCGCGCTGCCCGGCAGGGCATTTTTGTCGTCGTCGAGGATGATGCCGAAGACTTTCAGATGTTCCGCCACCAGCGCGCGGACAAGCTTCGAGTTTTCGCCAATACCGCCGGTAAAGACCACCCCATCCAGGCGGTGCAGCGACGCCGCGTGCCCGGCGATATGCCGCGCAATGCGGTGCACGAAGGTATGGATAGCCAGCTGCGCCCGCTCGTTGCCTTCGTGCCAGGCTTTCTCCAGCGCGCGTAAATCGGAGGAGATGCCGGAGATCCCCAGCAGCCCGGACTCTTTATTGACCACGCGCTCCAGATCCTCGAACGACTGGCCAGTCTGCTGGGCAATCCACGCCATCGCGCCGAAGTCCACATCGCCGCAGCGCGTCCCCATTACCAGCCCTTCCAGCGGCGTCATCCCCATCGAGGTGTCGACGCTTTCGCCGTTGCGCACCGCGCAGATGGAGGCTCCGTTGCCGAGATGGGCAATCACCAGGCCGCTGTCATCGGGGGACAGCCCGAGAAGCGTATGCGCCTGCGCGGCCACGTAGCGGTGAGAGGTGCCGTGGAAGCCGTAGCGGCGCACGCCCAGCTCTTCAAAATAGCGGTACGGCAATCCGTACAGATACGCCTGCGGCGGCAGCGTCTGGTGGAAGCTGGTATCAAATACCGCCACCTGCTGCACGCCCGGGAACAGACGCTCTGCGGCTTCCACGCCGCTCAGGTTGGCGTAGTTATGCAGTGGCGCCAGCGGGGAAACCTGTCGGATCTGCGCGATCGCCTCTTCCGTGATCAGGGTCGACTCGCTGAAGAGATTTCCCCCGTGCGCAATGCGGTGGCCAATTAAGGCCACGCTGCTCATCAGGTTACGCTTCTCCAGCTCCAGGGCGATGGCAGCCAGCGCCCCTTCGTAGTCCTGGTGAGCCAGTCTGGCTGGCTCACCCCCGTTCACGGAAATAAAGGCCTTCTCGGTGTTGATCCCATCTGCAATGCCCGTCATCAGGGCATCGCAGCTGCTGGCGTCGAGCACCGAAAACTTAACAGAGGACGATCCGCAGTTAATAACCAGTACAACCGGAAACTCAATCATCATGTGACTCCGCTCTTCCTGAGCAATGGGTTAGAACAGTTTGTAAACGATATTCAGAATGGTCAGCAGCCCGACCGCGGTAACGAAAATGTTCTCGGTACGCCCTTTGTACTTCGCCAGCGCCGGTGCTTTGCGGATGGCATACATCGGCAGCAGGCACAGCAGAGAGGCGATGATTGGTGCGCCCATGGCTTCAATAAGGTCCAGAATGTTCGGGTTGGCGTAGGCCACAACCCAGGTGGAGCCCATGATGAACACCATGCTGATGGTGTTCAGCTTGCCAACGGAGACTTTCTTCTTATCGCCCTTGTAGCCGAACTTGAGGATCAGGCCGTTCAGCCCTTCCAGCGTGCCCAGGTAATGACCGAAGAAGGATTTGAAGATAGCGACCAGCGCGATGATGGAGGCACCGTATTCCAGTACCGTCGCGAACGTCGATTTGGTTCCTGACATTGACGCAAAGTGGTTCGCCAGGTAAGAGAGCACCGGAATGTTCTGCGCCTTAGCGTCCGCCATGTTCTGCGGAGAGAGCGTAAACAGGCAGCTAAAGGCGAAGAACATCACCACGGCGACCATCAGCATGCTGGCGCGACCGATGATTTTGGAACATTTCTGCTCGGTGAATTCTTTACCGAACTCCGGCTCGTACTCTTCGCGCTTGGAAACCACAAACGAGGAGACGATAGGCGAGAAGTTGAAGGAGAAGACCATGATGGAGATACCCAGCCACACCGTGACCAGAATGCCGTCATGACCGGTGAAGGCGATATCGCTCAGGTTGACCTGGTCAATCACCGCCGAGTTCCAGTAAGGGATCAGCGACAGGGAAATCAGCACCAGGCTGGCGATAAACGGGAATACCAGGAAGCTCATGACCTTCACCATCAGGTCTTTACCAAACCAGATAACAAAGGCCATCAGCAGCAGCAGGAACAGCGCCACCACGCCGCGGTTCAGCGCAGGTAGCTGGAGCTGGTTTTCCCAGAAGGTCATAAAGGTGTTGGTAATGGTGACGCCGTAAATCCACAGCAGCGGGCAAATAGCGAAGAAGTAGAGGAAGGTGATCACCACCCCGCCGGTTTTTCCAAAGTGCTCTTCCACCGTTTCGGTGATGTTGCCCGAGACGTTGCTGCCGGAGAGGCACAAACGCGCCAGCGCGCGGTGGCAGTAAAACGCAATCGGGAACGCGAGAACCAGCATCAGCAGGATAGGGATCAATCCACCAAAACCTGCGCGAATGGGGAAGAACAGCACGCCTGCGCCAATGGCGGTACCAAACAGGCCAAGCGTCCAGGTGGTATCAGACTTACGCCAGGAGGACGTTTTTGTCTGGCCAACGATAATGCTTTCTGTGTTGCTCATAGGTCACCTTTATGCGTCAACGAAGCCGGTAATTTGGGAAACACGGGAGAGATCGATATTGCCGCCGGAAATAATGCAGACGGTTTTACGACCCTGAATATAGCGATCGAGCTTGCCGCTTAATAACGCGGCACAGGCCAGCGCGCCGGCACCTTCCGTCACCACTTTATTACGCTGAATAAGCGCGATCATGCTGTCGCGAATGTTGTCTTCGCTGACCAGCACAATGTCATCAACCAGCTCGCGAACAATTTCGAACGGTAAATTACCGGGGCGAGAAACATCACAGCCGTCGGCCAGCGTGCCGGTAACGCGATGGCTCATTATTTCTCCGGCCTGATACGATGCCGCCATGCCGTGAACATTTTCTGACTGCACGCCGATGATATTAATGGTGGGGTTGATGGATTTAATTGCCGTCGCAATCCCGGCAATTAAACCGCCGCCGCCGATAGGCACAATAACGTTATCCACGTCGTATAAATCTTCGAGAATTTCCAGACCGATGGTGCCCTGCCCGGCGATCACTTTGGCATCATCGTATGGCGGAATAAAAATACGCCCTTCCATCTCGACGATTTCGCTGACTTTGGCAATGGTGTCGTTGAAGTTCTCGCCGTGCAGCACAACTTCCGCCGAGTAGTCGCGCGTCGCGGCCACTTTAGACTTCGGCGCGCCCATCGGCATCACCACTTTGCCGTCGATGCCGAGCATCGCGCAGGAGAGGGACACACCCTGCGCGTGGTTCCCTGCGGAGCAGGCGACAACGCCTTTGCGTTTTTCAGCGTCGGTCAGCGAGCTTAATTTGTTAAACGCGCCGCGGATCTTAAACGAGCCGGTACGCTGCATGTTCTCAAACTTCAGGTATATTTCGCCCTTGCAGCGTTCGCTAAGATAATTCGAGCGCGGCATACCGGTTTTATATATTTTTCCTGCCAGTCGTTTTCTGGCGTCCTGAATATCTTCAATCGTTACCGGGAGATCGTAGGTAATATGCATAATATCCTCGTTATAATAATTCATTCTTTTCAGGCAAAGTCAGGGTATCAGAGCGTTACAGAGATAAGCTCTGGGTGTTTTTAAAATAATTACTTATTATTTATCGTCGTCTTTCGATATTCATCGACGAATACTGTTTTGCCAGCTCAACTAATACTGACGCCGATTTTTTAATCCTGTAATTTTTTGACCACACGGCGGCATAACGCGCCACGGGTAATTCATCTTCCACGGGCAGCACAATAAACTGGTCGGAACCGAACGGGGCAATCATGTCGCGGGGAATGACCGTCAGATAATCGGCATTCAGCACGAGGTTATAAATGGTGACGACGGAATCGGTCTGGACGATGTTTTCGATGCTGATGTGGTTGTCTTGCAGAGTAGTAAGAAGTTCTTTGTAGTAGCCCATATCGGTTTGCGGCATCACCCACTGCTCGTGCGTGAGCGATGCCAGTGTCGTCGGGCCGGTGCACGTTCGCGTTTTGCTGGCGACCAGCACAAACTCGGACTCAAACAGCGGTTCGACGTGCAGATCCTGCAGCAGCATTTCATCGCTTAGCGTGCCGATAGCGAAATCCAGACGACCGTCGCGAATGGCCGGAAGGAAAGATGAGAGCTGGGCTTCATACATCGAGACGCGTGCTTTCGGGAACACTTCCTTGAATTTTTTGATCATCTCGGACAGGAAGGTAAAGCCGATCAGCGACGGGTAGCCAAAGGAGACGTCCATGACGGTGCTGAAACTCAGGCTGTTAATCTCACTCACCATGTTTTTCATTTCGCGGGTGATCGACTCTGAGTACGAGAGCAGGACCTGGCCCGCGGCAGTGAGTTTTACGCCGGTGTTTTTACGCACCATCACTTCCACGCCGAAGTAGGACTCAATATCGCTGATGATTTTGCTGACGGCGGGTTGCGTCAGGCCAAGCTGTCTTGCTGCAGAACCTATGGAGCCACTCTTAATGACTTCCTGAAATACCACGAGGTGCTGTGTTTTCGGTAGAATAATAGTGTTCATAATATTCTGCGCTTATTTCCCTATGACGGAGCGGATTCTACCTAATAGTGTTTAAGGGGGTATGTGCTGTCACTCACAATTTGCTTTTCCGCACGCTTAACATGATCAACGAAAACCAAAAAATACATTTATTATCAATAACATGAATAAATACAACCACACCATTACGCTGATATCGATCAATAAAAGCAGTAGTAATAAATTTATTTTATGGCGATAACCTTGATAAATTTCTCAGCGTTAAAAAAATCAATAAAGACGATCTTTCAGGCAATTAAAGACCAATAAATAACCGCTATTTGTTTGAAACATTCTTTCAATTTATTAAATTTTTCCGATGCAAATTTTCAGGTTTGCGGAAAAGAGTGGAATTCGTCACATATTCACGGGAGAAATGTATTTGATTTCAATATATGCATATCAAACGAGAAAAGATTCGCGATCATAAAAGTAACAAACATAACAAATTATCAATACTAAAAATCGTGTGTTTTTTAGCGCGAAATTTTGTGATGGCGATCGTATACAGGTACAGGATCGATACGAAAGGTATAAAAGCAGTGAAATGTGCTTAATGTCGCAAATATGAGAATTGATGTCGTTTGTCCGGCGCTGCGCTTACCCATCCAGCATCACCTGGAAAGCAAAAACCCCGCCGAAGCGGGGTTTTCTAAGAAGTTGAAGCTGACCGATAAGCCGGGTTCTGTCGTGGACAGTCATTCATCTAGGCCAGCAATCG
>OLJC01000019.1_pt1 | contig 81189 bp, 75 predicted proteins | sample 1601461 | NCBI WGS metagenome assembly OLJC01 (sample SAMN04436803, study PRJEB24849) | human gut metagenome | biome: human gut; feature: NICU; material: stool | host: Homo sapiens | place: USA: Saint Louis, MO | collected 2011-06-13 | reverse complement strand
GGCTTATGAAGACATTACTAACATCGGGGTGTACTAATCAACGGGGAGCAGGTCAATAGGTCTATATCCGTAGTGCCAAACTCAGTAACACGCTTGGTGTAGAATGGGTTAGGACGACACAGGGTCTTCAGATATCCAGTCAGGACGCTAGCTGTCAGCATCTTAGAGCTGGTCAACTTAAGGTCCAGAGCTTTAATAACCTCGGTAGGCGTGGCGCCTGACTTGGAGTCCAGCTTGGAGTCGAGGACGATAGCACCGGGCGCATAGCAGATAGCTTTGGTCTGTGCGACCTGAAGTTGCTGGGCCTGAAGTTCGAGGACCTCTTGCTCCTTCTGGCGAATATAGGCTAGGACCTTACGACGCACAGCTTTAGACTCACGCATCCCGACCAGTAGAAGCTGGTCAGTGTTGAGGGTATAGCTTTTAACGTCCTGCCCGAAGCTTACGAAAATTTCGTAGGCTACATTTTGACCGTCCAGCTCATCTTCAATACGGGACACAAAGTCGTTGTTACGGACAGGCTTCTCCCCAGCCTCCACACGAGCCGGGTTGATGACCTTGGTCAAGAAATCGTAGCTACTCATAGACACAAGCTGGTCAAGGTTGATGACGCTAACTTCGTTGGTATTCATACAAAGATGCTCCTTTGGTAAAGCACTTTCTGTCTCCACATGGAGTCCGCACCATTCAGACGCATCCTAAACGGACCCCATCAGAAAGTGCTTAACGAAAGTGAATGGTTAAATGTTGACGGTCTGGAGTGACCATGTTCTCCATGTACGTATAAAGGTGAGACCGCATGTCAGGACGAGTTGTAAGGACTTCCAGATGGTGAGCGGTGATAAACTTAAGCCAATGAGTAGTGAGTAGACGAGCTACTAACAGACGACTAAAGAACGCTAACGAGCTGGAGGTCGATACAGGAGGTCTGACAGAGGCGGTCACGGGCCTTGATTACTTAGGAGAGATACTTAATGTCGGTTGACCAGATGCTCGCATGTTCTGACGCATCAGACTCAGAGGCGGAAGCAGGTCTCCCTATAGTGATAGTTTAGGGTCCGTAATCATGAACCAGCTTTACTGGCGTGGTACTGGACGGATTTACTGGCGCTGACGACGGCAGCATAGACGTAGCGAGCGTAGCGAGTTGAAACCATAGGTTCACCCAAGGCAACACGCTTACGGCTCAGGGACTCCTGCACAGCGCTTACAGTTAATGTGTCGTGCGTTAGTAGTTGGGTCAGAATCAAGTATGGGCTGACAGGCTTGGTATTGCTTGCCATTGATTCGCTCAGGCGACCAGCACCAGTAAGGACATCATCCAGCCAGCCACTCAAGTCACCCTGACCATCGAATGACAGCAGGTCCCCGCAGTGCTGCTGCAAGTAGGCTTTGGTGAACGTGTTGTCGTGAGTTGCGATTGGTCGTGCCATAGAGTATCTCCTGTCGTTGAATTAGTTGGTTCCCCTATAGTGATAATCAAGTCCACCACTGGTGATGCATACAGTAGCGCGACAGGATGTGACTCACAGGCTGGACTGGATGTCAAGGATTAAGGCGACCCTAGGAATTAAGGAAGTAAATATAAAGAGGGAGGACCGGATGTGACTCACAGGTTGGACCGAATGTCAAGGACTAAAGACGCCTCAGGAATTAAGGAAGTATATATAAAGAGAGACCAGAGGCGACTCACAGTTAAACAGGAATGTCAAGAGGAGACCATAGGAATTTGGAGGGACCTGAGTTAGGGAACCAGTTTAAATAAGACAACAGACAGACTTAAAGTCGGACAGCCGAAGGCGAACCGGTGGACCTATAGTCAGGAGGGATTATGATTATTATCACCCTCCCTAACTTCAGTCAGACTTCAGTGACCCAAGGTCTCAACCATCAAGCCGTATATGGTCTACACCTTGGGTCTTCCTACTTAAAGTAAAGCTGTCTTCAGCACCTCAGCCAGCCTACCAACAGCGTGTCCTTTCCCGTACAGGTCATACGTAATGGACTGACTGCTGTGACCTAAGATGCCCTGAGCGTCCACCAGATTGACTCCACGCTCTTTCATTCGTGTAGCCAGCCAATGCCTCAGACTGTGGAGAGAGACATCCGTAGCGTCTCCCAGAGCTTCAGTCATGACCCTTGAGTTAAACCAGCTTGAGTATGCGCTTGGAGTCATCCCGAAGAGAGGACCCTCGTCAGGCTGCATGTCTACCCATTCGAGGAAGGACTTCAGGTCAAGACCACAGGCCCCATCGGTCAACGGCACAAGTCGGACTGAATGCTTGTTCTTCACAGACTTACCTTCCCCATCTTCATTGATGTCGATACAGACCAGCCCATTGTCCAAGGTTACAATGTCACGTTTAGTCAGGTGGCAGACCTCAGCAGACCTAGCTCCAGTGACCACAGATACCAGAGACGCCCATCTACGGGCCTCAGAGGTCGTGCGAGCCGTGTGTCGTGTGAACTGATACTCAGACTCAACACGGACAAGAAGTCTCTCCAGCTCCTCGTCTGTGAACGCCCTGCGCTTGGAGTCGATATCCTTGGTCAGCTTCATCCGTTCAATAGGGTTGCGGCCCTCAAGCTGTCCATTCATCAGACCGTAATCAAGACACATCTTCGCTTTAGTCAGCAGCTTGTTGATTGTCGATGGTCTCACCTCAGCAGCCAGCATGGAGTCCCTGACAGCCAGCCACTCAGAGCGGGACATCAGGTCCATGTCTTCAGGTAAGAACCGAGAGACGGTATTCAGTGAGGACGACAGGTCCTTGTAGCTGGAGGACTTCAGGGTCGGGACCTTCTCAGCCAGCAGCGAGGACACTAGCTCAGAAAAACTACAGATAGCTGGTTGGTCAGCGATAGTGACCTCAGGTTGGCGCTCCTGTGTGAAAACTACTGGTCTATCCCCCTGCTCATTCTTCAGAATTGACGTAGAGTCGCCTATAGTTGAGTAATCAGTATGGTTATTATCATCAGTAAGCTGGCTTACGCCACCATCAATCAGCTTAATCAGACCAGAGGTATCACCAGTGTCTACCCTCTGCTGTGCTGCGGTCAGGACTTCAAGCGCTAACCTTATGCCCTTCTGCTGGTCCAGACTTAAGGCTTGCGTAGCGGCTAGCTCCTTCAGGTTGGACTTCTCGTCCACCAAAGTAGCGACCTCAAGTCCATTCCAGTAATCGTCACTAGCGTCTGTCAGGAACTGCTCAGCCATAGACCGGAGGTGCTCTGTAAGCTCCTGTAGCGAGACTTCAGGTCTATCCAACATGAAGGCCTTAGCTGTGGCTGCAAGCTCTCTCTGACGCATTGTGGCTACTCTCCTGTCTGTGCTGCGGGTCGATACTGAAAGAAACGGTGTGGTCTGTCCCTTGAGTCTGAAGCGGATAGTATATCGACCATTGGCTCTACGGACTAACTGAGGCTTAGCTACGCCGAGTAGATTGATTTGTGTCAGCCTTGTGTCAGGACTTGGGGTGTAGACTTGCCCATACAGATAGGGAGACCCAGAGAAAGAACTGGATGGATATACAGTGTTGTCATGGTTAATGTCAGTCATATCAGGACCTTAAGTAGCGTTGAGTCAACTACTTCAAGTCCGTCCATCCGTCTGACAGTGGAGTCCATCTGGAACTACGCGGGCAATACCATCATCAACCAGCACTCCGATATCAATAAAACCCACGATATCCTGCAGGATGAAAGCAAGTGCGAAATGATTGTCGTCATCGACAATTTCATGACCTCGTCAGCGAAGTATGCCGATATCGTGCTGCCGGACCTGATGACCGTCGAGCAGGAAGATATCATTCCTAACGATTATGCGGGAAATATGGGCTACCTGATTTTCCTCCAGCCCGTGACCGCGCCGAAGTTCGAGCGTAAGCCGATCTACTGGATCATGAGCGAAGTGGCGAAACGCCTCGGGCCGGATATCCATCAGAAATTTACCGAAGGACGCACGCAGGAACAGTGGCTGCAGTTCCTGTATGCCAAAATGCTCGCGAAAGATCCTCAGCTTCCGTCATATGACGAGCTGAAAAAAATGGGCATCTATAAGCGCAAAGATCCGAACGGACACTTCGTGGCCTATAAAAAATTCCGCGAGAACCCTGAAGCCAATCCGCTGAAAACGCCATCGGGCAAGATTGAAATTTACTCCAGCAAGCTGGCAGAGATTGCGGCCACCTGGGAGCTGGCAAAAGATGAGACCATCAGCCCTCTGCCCGTCTACGCATCGACCTTTGACGGCTGGGACGCCCCCGAGCGCGCGCAGTTCCCGCTGCAGCTTTTCGGGTTCCACTTCAAAGCCCGTACCCACTCGAGCTACGGTAACGTCGACGTGCTGAAAGCGGCCTGCCGCCAGGAGGTGTGGCTTAATCCTGTCGATGCCGAAAAACGCGGCATTAAGAACGGCGATACGGTGCGCGTCTTTAATAGCCGCGGCGAGGTGCGAATTGAAGCGAAAGTGACGCCGCGCATCATGCCCGGCGTGAGCGCCATGGGCCAGGGCGCCTGGCACGATGCCAATATGAGTGGCGATCGTATCGATCACGGCTCCTGCATCAACACGCTGACGACCCATCGTCCCTCTCCGCTGGCAAAAGGCAACCCGCAGCACACCAATCTGGTGCAGATTGAGAAAGTGTAGAGGGTGAAACACGAGACCCTGGTTTATTCTGTGGTCAGTATTATCGGTTAACACAGTCGCGCGGGCGTCATCCGCGCGAGCAAGGAAGGTTTAATGAAAGACGTCTCACATAGTGAATCGTTCGCGTTCAGCGCCCGGGTGCTGGGCGCGCTGTTTTATTTCGCTCCGGACAGCGATCAGGCCGCGCCGCTGGTGAAAGCGCTCACCGCTGGCGAATGGGTTCAGGACTGGCCCCTGCCTGCAGAAACGCTGCATCCCGTTGCCGATACGTTTGCCTCATCTTCCGATGAGCCGCTGGCGGACGCCTGGCAACGGCTGTTTATTGGTCCGTATGCCCTGCCCGCTCCGCCGTGGGGTTCCGTCTGGCTGGACCGTGAGTCCGTATTGTTTGGCGACTCGACCCTCGCGCTGCGCCAGTGGATGCGTGAGAACAATATCGCGTTTGAGATGCAGCAGAATGAGCCGGAAGATCATTTTGGTACTTTGCTGCTGCTGGCGGCGTGGCTGGCCGAGAATGGCCGCGAAGCAGAGTGCGCTCAGCTTCTGGCGTGGCACCTGCTGCCGTGGAGCACCCGCTTCCTGTCGGTGTTTGTGGAAAACGCCGGGCATCCCTTTTATACCGCGCTGGGCAGGCTTGCGCAGCTGACGCTCGCGGCCTGGCGAGCCGGGCTGCTTATTCCGGTTGCGGAAAAAACGCTGTATCGCTAAGGGATGCGGCTTGCTCGCGGTTGGCGGGCAAGCCTTTAGCTTATACCTCGCTACCTGATTCACTCGCACTCTCTTTGCTTTGAATGAACCGAAGTGCCAGATAGAGGTCTGGCGCCAGAATCATGTCATCATCATTCATTGTTGGCCGGCTATCATTAAACCAGCGCGTTAATTCCGTTTTTCTGCCCGCAAGGATTAACGTAATCTGTCGACCTTTCAGATCGCGCTTTAACTCATTTATGGTTGCCAGAACGCTGATGTCTGAATAGGTGAAGCAAGCAACGGCATCAATGACCACCCATTTAGGCTGTACTGCTGCACCATCAACCAGGTTCAATACCCGACGTTTAAAATAAGCCACGTTAAAATAGGTCAACGGTGAGTTAAATCGATACATCAGCACGCCCGGGACCATTTTAATATCGGTTGTATTACCTAATGAGTGAATCATGCCATCGTCGTCAGTTCCCAGTAAGTGCTCAGAGGGACGAAACACCGTACGCAGGAACTGTAACAGGCCAAGCAACACCGCAAGGCCGATCCCCTGGATAACGCCGATAATTAACACACAGCCAAACGTGAAGAAGGCCAGGCGAAATGCCTGTTTATTTCTACGCCTCAGGTTCCATAACCCGCGCAGATCAATTAATGACCAGGATGCGTACATCAAAACAATACCTAATGCAGATACCGGAATAAATTGTAATGGCTGAGTGAAAAATACCACTACGATACCGATGAGTAAGGCTGCGACGATGGAAACCAGCTGGCTTTTCCCACCCACTGAATCATTAACCGCGGTCCGGGAATCGGCTCCACTGATAGCAAACCCCTGAGATAATCCCGACATGAGGTTCGCAATCCCCAGCGCCCGGAACTCTGCATCAGCATTAATTTCATAGCCATTTTTCGCGGCGAAACTGCGGGCGGTCAGCATCAGGCTGACAAAACTGACCAACGCCAGGTTCAGCGCCGGGATCACTAAATCACGCATCGGACCGGGCTGGAACGCGCCCCAGTTAACGACGGGTAAACCAGGCTGGAAGCCTTCTCCCCCAATAGTGGCAATACCATACTGTTGTGCAGATGTCGCCCATACCAGTAGCGTTGTCATCACAATCGCAATCAACGGTGCTGGCCAGTGGCTGCGATACGTTTTAATAACTATTAAAATAATTAACGTTAAAAGCGATATGCCAACGGTTAATAAATGGCTTTCTGAAAGACGGCCTGGCAAGGCCATTATTTTCTCAATAACCTGCGCTTCGTCGAGTTTTATCCCCAACACCTTGCCTAATTGCCCGACAATAATCGTCACGGCAACGCCATTAAGCAAACCCGTAAGGATTGGATGAGAAAGCAGATCGGCAAGTGCGCCCAGGCGGAATTTACTGGCAAGCAGGCACCACCCGCCCATCATCAACGTCATGATGATGGTCAGTTGCCAGTGCAGTTCGGGATTACCTGCAGAAAGAGGAAACACGACGGCCGCAATCACCGCGCAGGTCGTGGCATCAGGGCCCACAATAAGCTGACGTGAAGAACCAAAGAGTGCATACGCTATCATCGGTAAAACGCAGGAATAGAGCCCCACTATTGCCCCAACACCCGCCAACTCAGCATAAGCAATAGCCACCGGAAGCGCGACAGCCGCAACGGATAAGCCAGCTTTAACATCATTTTTTAGCCAGCTTTTATCGTAGGCTAACAAAGTTTGTAAACCTGGCATGTAGTTTAACAATTGTTTTCCGAACACGTTGTTCTCCGGACAGGAATATTAGCCACGTCATGCTGGCACACTTCTCAGTGAGGTTCTGGCTTTCAAATGCTCCGGATTAAGGCCGCCACTATTCAGAATATAATAACAGTTCAACTATTTATTATTCTGACTGGTGTTAAACATAGTTCAAAAACGACCGCTTGTGACTATTCTTCGCATGGGAACGTATCGGCTTCAGAAGAATAATGCTGACAAACGCATGCCAGCTTATGCCCGTCAGGATCGCGCAGATAGGCAACATAAAAATCGGGGCCGTACGCGGTTCGTGTCCCTGGCATGCCTTCACTCTTTCCTCCCGCAAGAAGGCCTGCTGCATGGAAACGTCTGACAAGCTCCGCGTTAGCTGCACGGAATGCGAACATGGTCCCGTTTCCCGCCGTTGCGGGTTGTCGGTCAAAGGGAGGACAAATACAGAAGCTAAACCCCTCATCTGGATTATTTTCATCTCCCCACATTGCCCAGTCCTTGGTCCAGGCAGGCAAACGTGAATAGCCAAGCACTTTAAAAATCGCGTCATAAAACGCCGCGGCGCGCAGAAGATCATTTGTACCTATAGTGATATAAGTCAGCATCTTGTCACATCCTCTTTGCCTTTTTCTGAACAGCGATTATACCTCAGAGGCTATGATTTTAGCGGCGGCAAAAAGGCTGATTTTCACTCGTGTAAGCGCTTGGGGTAAGGGTTCGCAGAACATGTTCTATCGTAATTTCAGCCCCCAATCCGTGACGTGAATATCTCGAGTTTTGGTATGTATGCTAAAATTTATCCAGCTGAAGATCGAAAATAGCCCTTATAATTTCAGTAGGTTAGCCAAAGTGAGCGAATATGGATAATATTACATATAAGCAGACAGTTCGGAAAAGATGGCCCACATGGCTGTGGTGCGGAAGTTTTTATCTTTTTACGTTGCATTGCTCTGCAGATGAAATAAATCTGTATTCAATAAATACCGGCTCATACGTTTATCATCTGACGCATAATCGAGGACAATACACGGAGAACTTTGAAAATAAGTTCATATCCGTTGAGAGGAAATTCTCGGATACGTCGAAATACAGTCTTGTGCTAGGGACAATGAAAAACAGCTTTAATGACAGATGCCTGGCTGCCGGCGTAAGAAGAGACTGGGCTGGATGGGATAACGGTTGGGTTTTTAAAGGAATCTATGGATATGTAGGTGAATTTTTCTTTGATACTTTCGATGATTGTGGTGACCATGGTTCATACCATGATTTTAAAAAAGCAACGGGAATAGGATTTTCGCCCTATATATATCATGGGTTCCAGTATAATTTTACGTCTTATTTTGGAATGGATATGGGTATTATCATACCTTCCGTGTTTGTCATTACGGCACAATGGAGCTTTAGATAAATCCGTCAACCACATGTGCAGTGCTGTAACTTTCTGCAAAGGGAACCGCCCCGCCATCTCAACCGGAGCGGCTTAAATTACCGCAAATGCGTGCTCAAAACGTTAAGCCACCGCAGCCAACATCAAAAACTGTACGTCACCTTCAAACTCCCCGTGGGCGATGTTTTGCGTTGCACAATGGGGCTATCACCCGCATCCCCCGTCAGCTGCGTAACGCCCGCTGAGGCAAGGACGCTCCAGCGCGAGGTGAGCCTGTGGGTCCAGTCCAGATTCATCGACCAGGCATAAATCCCGGCCCCGGCGTCATGTCGGGCAAAGCCCGATGCGCTCGACTGGGCGGCGCTGACCCCATAGTAGGTCTGCATGTACTTGTCGGATCCCCAGTTGCCGGTCAGCGCCAGCGTCACCTCATTTTTTGATGAGGTGTAGAACGGGCTGGAAATGCCGAAATGAACCGCTTCACCGTTGTCTCTTTCTGAAACCGGTACCTCTGCCTGCATCTGCAGGTGAAGCCAGTCGGTCACCCTGTACTCCAGCCCGGGCACAATGACTGCCGAGCCTTTTATCTCGCCCATTCCTCGCAGCTCGTCGCTGCCGGAGCTGATGGAATCGCTGCTCACGTCTTTATCTTTACGCCCAACTCGATAGCTCAGCGCGGCGCTGTAGTCCAGGTTGCCGATGTTGTTGCCGTAACCGATCCCTCGCGTGGTGCCGATAAAAAAGCCGTTTGCCATAGCGTACTCCACCACCTGAGCCGCACTGACGCGGGTTTTATCGGAACCCGAGTAGCGCGGCGCGACGTCCACGCCGCCCCCCAGCGTTAAGACGTTACCCTGACTCTGTTCTGCCGCCAGCGCAGGCATGGCCAGTAACGCCAGAACGAAGCCCGGCACGAGGTTTTTCAGGCTGCGGCCCGGAAGTAAATGAGGGAACGTATGACGAAGTTCGATGTTTCTCATTAAAGAAGCCCTTTTGGATTCAAATGATGACGATGCATGCGGTTAACCGCCAGAACGCCCATTTTGAATACCGACCCTAAGGTTCTTATGAGCCGAACATGAAGAAACACTGAAGCGCGAGCAGGCGCTGTAAACCGGGCAGGTTTCCTGATACCGTTTTTTTCTTAAGATGTTCTTCATTCACGGTTGATACAGTTGCCAGTGTGAAAATTTTACTAATCGAAGACGACCTGGATCTCGGCAACGGCGTACGTATCGCCCTCTCGGATCAAGGATTTGACGTCATATGGGTACGCCGCAAAGAGGATGCGCTGCATCAGCTGGACGTCTGCGTGCCGGAACTTATTTTGCTCGACCTGGGGCTGCCCGACGGCGACGGCATGAGCCTGATGGCGCGTTTGCGTCAGCAGCTCAAGGGGATCCCGGTCATCATCCTGACGGCGCGAGGTACGCTGCAGGATCGCCTGTGCGGGCTGGATGCCGGTGCGGACGACTATCTCGTCAAGCCTTTTATTCTCGCCGAGCTGCTGGCGCGAGTCAGAGCCCTGGCGCGGCGCAGCTACGGTTTCGAGAATGAAGCGATAGAAATTCGAGGCTTATCGCTTCATGTTCCGACGCGTCGCGTGACGGTAAGCGCGCGCCACATAGACCTGACCGCCAGTGAATATGCGCTGCTGGAAACATTGATGCTGCGCGCTGACCGCGTGATAACGCGACGGTTTCTGGAAGAGCGGATATTCGGTAACAAAGAGAACCTCAGCAATGCGCTCGACGTGCATATGGGAAATTTGCGGCGAAAAATCGGCGACGGCTATGTGCGAACGGTGCGGGGCGTCGGGTACGTCATTGATACCGTCTCCATTCAAAAGGTGACCGGTTAATGCAAAACGTCTGGTATCACCTGAGGCGCCCGACGCTGGTGCGCCGAATTATCATCGCCCAGATGCTGCTGCTGACCCTGCTGTGGTGTCTTTTTCTAACCTTCATTCTGTGGGAGGACCTGCGCAGCCCTCCCATCCTCACGGGCAGTAAAACATACGAAACCGTTTTTACCCTGGTTGAGCGTATGGACGGACGTCCGCAGGATCGTACCGCCGTGCTGGAAGCCTTTAGCCAGGCCCTGCGGGAAGGTTACGGCGGAGGGGAAGATCCCGTGCTGTCGATTAACCTCATCGTTCGCAAGAATAATGCCGTTATTTTTGCCTCCGACGGTGCACCTGCGGGGATAACAAACACCCGGTTCGGCGAACTGGAGCACGTACAGAGTGAAGATCGTACCTGGACCAGCCGCACCCTTAAATCCCCTCACTCTGACGTGGAGGTCACCCTCTTCACGCCAGCCAGCGGCTGGAACTTCTTTATCTATCTGAACTCACGCGGTTACTACATCCTGCCGCTGCTGGTCTGCTTCCCTTTTCTTCTGTTTCCCGCGTGGCTGTCAATCCGCATTGCGATGCGCCCATGGAACAAGGTGGTCAATGAAATTACGCTACGCACGCCTGACGATCTCTCCCCTTTAAAAGCCGTTCCCGGACACAGGGAGCTTCGCCAGATGGTGGACGCGATCAATGACTTCCTTGCCAGAGTGCGTGAAAGCGCGGAAAGGGAACGGGTTTTCATTGCGGATGCCGCGCACGAGCTGCGTACCCCCCTCGCGGCGATGCGCATCAACGTGGAAGCGCTGCAGTCCTGGGTCATCAGCGAGAGCCAGCAGGAGCTGCTTGCGGGGGTGATTCGCAGCAATAGCCGGGCAGCGCGTCTCGTCAACCAGCTGCTGCTGATGATGCACAGTGAAGCGCGCATTGATACGGAAATGGAGACCGTGCCGCTGACGACGCTCATCCAGGAGCGAATGGCCGAGCTGGAACCGCTGGCCTCTGCGCGCAGGATAGAACTGGAATTCTTCGCCGAGGATGACATCTGGATCCCCGGCGTCAGGGAACGCCTGGTGTCGCTTATTGATAACCTCATTGAGAACGCCGTGAAGTACAGTCCCGAGGGCGGGCGGATTCAGGTCGATGTCTCCATAGCAGATGGCTTCGCGCGGCTTCGCGTTTCAGATGCAGGGCCCGGTATTCCGGTTGAACTGCGCGAGCGCGTGTTCGACCGGTTTTTCCGCGACCCCAATCAGGTGCAAAGCGGGAGCGGGCTGGGGCTTGCCATCGTCAAGGCGGTGGCGCAGCAACACAACAGCTGCGTAAACCTGAGTACTTCCGCTGAAGGTGGCCTGATGGTGACGGTTGACTTCCCGAACCGCACGTTTTGCTAAATCAGAACAGGGGGTTCGATCGCAAATGCCGCAGATTGCTTCAAAATAATTACCGTATTTGTTATATTGTTGTTTATTGCTTATTCACCTCTGCGGTGCCAAAAAGAACAAGATTCACCGCAACCCAGGACAGAGAAATGTTAGATTACCGCTTCCCGACAGCTTTGCAGATGGTTCTCAGCGTAGCGATGGCGGAGCAATTGGGTGAACGTTCCACGAGTGCGATTCTGGCCTACGGCCTGGAAGCGAACCCGAGCTTCATCCGCAAATTGATGGTTCCGCTGACGCGTGACGGCATTATCGTCTCAACGCTTGGCCGTAACGGCTCAATTCATCTTGGTCGCCCGCCGGAAGAGATCACCCTGCGCGACATCTACCTTTCGGTTATCGAAGATAAAAAGCTGTGGGCGTCGCGCCCTGACGTGCCGGCCCGCTGCGTGGTCAGCGCTAACGCCTGCTGGTACTTCAAATCGATATCCGAAGAAGCCGAGGAGGCTTCGTTAGCGGTACTGGCCCGCCATACCGTGGCAAGCGCCCTCGACGCGGTCAAAAACGCCGATAGCAACGGATGGGATCCGCTCCCCGACCTTATTGCCCAGTATCAAAAAACGTCGTAACGATCTTGCCGGCTGGCGCTGTGCTTACCCGGCCCATATTCAGATGTAAAAAAAACCGCCTTCACAGTGAAGGCGGTTTTTTATTATCTGCAGCATTCCTACGCGGGCAGAACGTCCCTTTCCTCTTTTTTCCCGCGCGTCACGAATTTACGCAGCGTCACGTAAAACACCGGCGTCAGGAACAGACCAAACAGCGTCACGCCCAGCATCCCGGAGAAGACCGTGATCCCGGTGACGCCGCGCACTTCTGCGCCCGCGCCGTGGCCGAGGATCAGCGGAATAGTCCCGGCAATAAAGGCGATGGAGGTCATCACAATCGGACGTAAACGCAGGCGGCACGCCTCCAGCGCGGCTTCCATAATGCCTTTGCCCTGAATTTCCAGCTCGCGGGCAAACTCCACGATAAGAATCGCGTTTTTACACGCCAGCCCCATCAGCACCACCAGCCCCACCTGCACGAAGACGTTGTTATCGCCACCGGTCAGCCAGACGCCAAACAGCGCGGAGAGCATGGTCATCGGCACGATGAGGATCACCGCCAGCGGCAGCGTCCAGCTTTCATACAGCGCCGCCAGGACCAGGAACGCCAGCAGCACCGCGACCGGGAAGACGATCAGCGCCGTGTTGCCCTGCGTCGCCTGCTGGAAGCTCAGGTCCGTCCATTCAATGTTCATCCCGTTTGGCAGGATCTGCTTAGACATGGCGTCCAGCTGCGTCATCGCCTGCGCAGACGAAAGCACGCGCGGGTCGGCATCGCCAATCAGATCTGCCGCCGGGTAGCCGTTGTAGCGGATCACCGGATCCGGGCCGTAGGTGGTCGTGATTTTCACCATGCTGCCAATCGGCACCATTTCGCCCTGGCTATTACGGGTGCGCAGATTCGCAATATCTTCCACGCTGTCGCGGAACTGTCCGTCGGCCTGCGCCATCACGCGCCAGGTACGGCCGAACTGGTTGAAGTCGTTCACGTACGACGAGCCAAGATAGGTTTGCAGCGTACCGAAAAGATCGGTCAGCAATACGCCCTGCGCTTTCGCCTTATCACGGTCTACCTGCACGTCCAGCTGCGGAACGTTAGCCTGGTAGGTTGAGATCGGGAAGTGCATTCCCGGCGTCTGCATAATCGCACCGGACATGGTGTTTACCGCATTTTGCAGCGCGCCATAGCCCAGACCACCGCGATCCTGAATGTACAGGGAATAGCCCGACCCCTGACCCAGCCCTAAAATCGGCGGTGGCAGAATGGAGAAGCCAAAACCTTCCTGAATTTGCGCGATTTTCGCGTTGATCTCAGCGTTAATTTCCGCCGCAGTATGTTTGCGCTGATCGAACGGCTTCAGGCCAAAGAAGACCGTCCCGGTATTCGGCGTGTTGGTGAACTGCAGCGCGTTCAGCCCCGGGAACGCAACCGCGTAGTCCACGCCTTCGGTATTCATCCCGATTTCGCTCATTTTGCGGATCACCGCGTCGGTGCGCGCCAGCGAAGAACCTTCCGGCATCTTCACGCCGCCAATCAGGTACAGCTTATCCTGCGTCGGAATAAACCCGCCGGGAACCGCTTTAAACATCACGCCAGCGGCACAGAGCAGCAGCAGATACACCACAAATACCGAGCCGCGTCGTCCCAGCGTTTTGCCCACCAGCCCCTGATAGCCGTTCGAGCTGCGGTGGAAAAAGCGGTTAAACGGACGGAAAATCCAGCCGAACAGACGATCGATAAGCCGGGTCGGGAAATCTTTCGGCGCGCCGTGCGGTTTTAACAGCAGTGCCGCCAGCGCCGGAGAGAGCGTCAGCGAGTTAATCGCTGAAATCACCGTAGATATCGCGATCGTCACCGCAAACTGCTTGTAGAACTGACCGGTAACGCCCGAGAGAAACGCCATCGGCACAAACACCGCGCACAGCACCAGCGCAATCGCGATAATCGGCCCGGACACTTCGCGCATCGCCTGATGCGCCGCCGCAAGCGGAGCAAGCCCCTCTTCTATGTTTCGCTCGACGTTTTCCACCACCACGATGGCGTCGTCCACCACGATACCGATGGCCAGCACCAGCCCGAACAAGCTCAGGGTGTTCAGCGAGAAGCCGAGCAGGTAGAGAATGCTGAAGGTACCCACCACCGAAACCGGCACCGCGATCAGCGGAATGATCGACGCGCGCCAGGTTTGCAGGAACAGGATCACCACCAGCACTACCAGCACCACCGCTTCCAGCAGCGTTTGCACGACCGCACGGATGGAGTCGCGCACGAAAACGGTTGGATCGTAAGGTGCCGCCCACTTCATATCTGCCGGGAAGCGCGTGGACAGTTCGTCCATTTTCGCGCGCACCGCGTTAGACAAATCAATGGCGTTCGCCCCCGGCGACTGGAAGATACCAATCCCGACCGCGTCTTTATTGTTCAACTGGGAGCGCAGCGCATAGCTGCCGGACCCCATTTCGATACGCGCCACGTCGCGCAGGCGGACGACCGTACCGTCCTGCGTCGTTTTCAGGACAATATTGCCGAACTCTTCTTCGGTATGCAGACGCCCTTGGGCGTTAATGGAGATCAGGAAATCGCTCTCTTTCGGCAGCGGCTCGGCGCCAAGCTGCCCGGCGGACACCTGCACGTTCTGCTCCTGCATCGCCGTGACCACGTCCGACGCGGTCAGCCCGCGGGCCGCCACCTTGTTGGGATCCAGCCAGACGCGCATCGCGTACTCGCCCGAGCCGAAAATCTGGATCTGGCCGACGCCGGGCAGACGCGCCAGCTCGTCCTTCACCTTCAGCGTGGCGTAGTTACGCATATACAGGGAGTCGTACTTACCGTTGGGCGAAAACAGATGCACCACCAGCGTTAGCGTCGGGGACTGTTTCTGGGTGGTAATCCCCAAACGCCGCACGTCTTCCGGCAGACGCGCTTCGGCCTGCGCGACGCGGTTTTGCACCTGCACCTGCGCCTGATCCGGATCGGTACCCGGACGGAAGGTGACGGTGGTGACCAGCACGCCGTCGGAGCCCGCGACGGACTTCATGTACATCATGTTCTCAACGCCGTTGATCGCCTCTTCAAGCGGCGTCGCCACGGTCTCGGCAATCACTTTCGGGTTGGCACCCGGGTACTCCGCGCGCACCTGCACGCTTGGCGGCACGACGTCAGGATATTCGCTCACCGGCAGCAGCGGGATGGCGATTAACCCTGTGATAAAAATCAGAATCGACAGCACCGCGGCAAAGATCGGCCTGTCGATGAAAAAGCGGGAAAAGTCCATGGATGGATTCTCAGGTCAAGGGATCAGTTGAGGGCGCTGGTGGCGGTCATGGCAACGGTTTTCGCGTTAACCGGCATCCCCGGCATAAACACTTTTTGTAAACCCTCGACGATGACTTTATCGCCAGGGTTCAGCCCCTGCCGCACGATGCGTAAACCGTCTGCCAGACGGCCCGGCGTGATGTCGCGGCGCTGCGCTTTCCCCTCTTTATCGACGATATAAACGTACTTACGATCCTGATCGGTCAGCACCGCTTTGTCGTCGATAAGCGTGGCTTTGAACTCCGCGCTGCCCGGCAGGCGTACGCGGGCAAAAAGTCCCGGCGTGAACTGACGCTGCGCGTTATCCAGCAGCGCGCGCATACGGATGGTGCCGGTACTCGGCGTCAGCTGGTTATCCAGGAAGTCCACTTTACCCTGGTGGGGATATCCCTCCTCGCCCGTCAGGCCAATCTCAACCGGAAGCGCCGTGTGATTGCTGGACGCCCCCTGCCCGCTGCGGGCCAGATTTTGGTAGTGAAGGTAGGTCGACTCGTCCACGTCAAAGTAGACGTAAACCGTCTTCTGCGAGACCAGCGTGGTGAGAACGCTGGCGGTGTCGCCCGCTGTCACCAGGTTGCCGCTGGTGATCAACGCCCGGCTGGCGCGACCGTCGATAGGCGCGGTGACTTTGGTGAAGTCCAGGTTGAGCTGGGCAGCGTCAACCGCCGCCTGCGCGGCACGAATATCGGCCTGGGCCTGAGTGGCGGCCGAACGACGCTGCTCCCACTCTTCACGGGAGACAACGTTGGTATTGACCAGCTTATCGGTACGGTTAGCTTCACTTTGCGCGAGGCTGGCCTGCGTTTTGGCTCTCGCCAGGTTCGCCTGCGCCTGTTCCAGCGCCGCGCGATAGGTTCGGTCATCAATCGTGAACAGCACCTCGCCCTTCTTCACTTCCTGGCCGTCGGTGTAATTCACTTTATCAATGTAGCCGGAAACGCGCGGACGGAGCTGAACGCTCTCCACCGCTTCAATCCGGCCGTTAAAGCTATCCCACTGGCTAATGGATTTCACCACCACGTCAGCAGCGCTGACGGCGGGCGCAGGCGGCGCGGCGTTTTGCGCGACGCTGTTGTCGCATCCGACGAGCAGCACGGAGAGCAACATGGCCCCCAGCGCGTTCAGATGAAAGTTACCCCAGGTTTTTTGCAGGCTCATTATTTTTATTCCGGTAATTGTCGCCGCCGGGCAAGACGCAGCAGGAGGCACTGCGCCACTTCCTTTGTCCGGTGGCTATCTCAAGGCCATTTGTGTCGTTCATCGCCACAAAACTGTAACAGTTGCGAATACACTATCGCGGCGATTGTAGGAAGGCGCTTAACTAAGTGCAAGAATAATTGTTGCACTTTATGTGCTATTTGAGCGGATGTGAAAAGACCCGTTTCGGTCAGGGATTTAAATGCAACAATAAAACTTGCAATTAATACAAAAACGCGCCACCTTTTAATGCAACAGACAAAGATACTTTTTGACAGGCAGCGTGGGAGTAACCAGATGAACACTGGCGCATTTATGCATGATTTACTCGACTGGATCGACAACAACCTGGATAGCCGTCTGGACATTGAGTCCGTCGCCAGGCGGTCCGGCTACTCAAAATGGCACCTCCAGCGCCTCTTCAAAGAGCATACGGGCTATCCCCTCGCCGGGTATATTCGCGCGCAAAAGCTGCAAAAATCGGTTGAGCGCTTAACCCGCAGCGATGAGCCTATTCTGAACGTGGCGATCGCGCTGGGCTTCGACTCCCAGCAGTCCTTCAACCGCAGCTTTAAGCGTCAGTATGGTCAGGCGCCTGGGGCATGGCGGCGGAGTATGGGTGGCCCGGAAACACAGCAGCTTCGCCAGTAATGCATATTTTGCTGCAACGTCGATCTGTTGCTGCTATACTGTATATAAATACAGTATAGCGAGGTGCACGATGGCTGTTGAAACAAAATTTGTTGTCGTAAGAAAAGGTGAAGAGAAAATGACATTTGCCAGTAAGAAAGAGGCTGACGCTCACGACAAGCTGCTCGATATGGCAGATGCGTTCACCGACTGGCTGTTGCAAAGCGGAATGCAGATGGATGAAACGCAGGCTGAAAATCTTGGCCTGTATCTCGCCGAGCAGAAAGAGACCGTGCAGCATATTCTGCGTACCAGCAAGCTTCCCGATCTCAATGCCCCAGCTGCAGCGGATAAAACTGAATCCGATGCGGCTGACACGAAAAAAATCAGGGCTGTGAAAGCGGCCTGATTTATTCTGCCAGAAAGAAAAAAGCCTCCCAACGGAGGCTTGTAGAGTAATACTTCACGGGCTATTTCAGCCTCTCTCTCAATTCGATATAGACTTCATTCAATTTCGTTATATTGGCTTCATCCATCGAGAGCACTGAGAAGTCTACAAACCAGTTACCATTACCGTGCTTCCTTATGATAAATAGTTTTTTGCCGTTCATAAATTGATACTCAACATCGTAGCTTTTATGAGTCCACGAGAGATTATCCGGAATATTGAATTTCGTCGTCTGTGCTGGTTTTGTCGGATCCCATTTTAAAAAGTTAGTGTACAAAGTTATCCAATGTTCGAGGCTGGCCTTGGTGACGTAACCAAAATGACCAGACAAATCCCCACCGTAGTAAACGGTCATTACTGCGTATTCACCTTTATCGTCGAGGCGGAGAATTCCATCAAAACCATCTTTATACTGGGGTTCATTATCCAGCATCACTTCAACACCAGTTTTATATTGTGTCCAGGTATAATAGAACGCCGGCTTCCCTGGCGTTGAACACCCGGCAGTAAGCATTACGAATATAAACCCTAAGATTTTAATCATCACTACCCCTAATTAAATAAAATAAATTTTATTTATAGCAACTAAAAAATATAATTAACTACAAGATGCTACACTTTATTTGACCACAATATCTGTTGACCAAAGTTCTCATTAACTGAACGGCTATTCCGCGAAAAACTTTAGAGAAATTTTCCAGCTTAAACTAAATCCTCCGGTAAACTCTGCCATTAGTGCTGGTCTATTTTTAGGCAACTGAACAATTATCGCCGTGATATCTGCGGAATGTGTTAGCTATGTTTGCGTCCCACTCATTGCAAACGTAACGTTACTTAGCGCCTCCACTTCAAACCCACAGCACCATCCATAAGACCTGGTAGCTATACAAACACGCCAGACTGTTACGTTAATACCTGTTTAGCCCTTAACAAGGAAACTCGCATGACCCCACATCCGCTACGCCAGATCATCGAATCCTGCGATCGCGCCATCACGACCCAAAACTATGACGCCCTGATGGAGTACTACGCCGACGACGCGGCTCTGGTGGTCAAGCCCGGCATGACGGTTAAAGGCAAAGAAAACATCCGCAACGCGTTTATTGCCATCTCGGATTATTTCCAGGACCAATTGATTGTGGAACAAGGAGAGATGCAGGTGATCGAAGGCGGTGACAATGCCCTCGTTATCATGGAAACCGTTCTGCGTTTTCCTGATGGTCAGGGTGGAATAACGGAAATGTCGCGCCGCGCGACCTATGTTTTTCGGCTGGAAAGCGACGGTCGCTGGCTTTGTACTATCGACAACTCCTACGGCACGTCGCTTCTGGATACCGGGAACCGATCGCGTTAATCACGGCTTCAAAGGGGCGCTGCCGCCCCTCCACGCCAGCCCCTTAATGCGCAGTAATGCGCGGCTCCTTCACAAACTCAGCCAGCAGCCACACCATATCGTGCAGCAGGCCCGTCAGCTCTTTCGCTACGTGAGCGGGTAGCGTTCCCCCCATAACGGCTTGCGTCAGCGCCAGAACATAGTCCACCTGCGTTAAGGTGTCCTGCCAGCAGTCGGGCACGCAGGAGTTGGTTTTCTCACCCATGATCAACTGTTCAATCAGGTATGGCGGAAGATCGACATCACAGAGTTCACGCAGCCTGCGCAGAGCCTGAAGGAGACGCTCGCACAGCGCAGTACGCCTCGCGACATCATCGGTTTCGACCAGCACGCTCACCAGCGCGGCGCAGTTGTCGGCGACGACAAAAAGATCGGCATCAGCCGGAAGCGGTCGGGAGATACGTTGCAGAATGACGTTTTCGTCAGATGGAAGGTAAGTCAGGGTTGGGATAGTCGCCATCGTAAGGCATCCTCAGTGTATAAATTGGGTGAATCACCCGATGAGTTCCTACGCTCGAGGGGGTAGCGCTGACAGAGGTAGGAATACCGCCCACAGAGAAAACGGCCAGCCTTGCGGCTGCTCCGTCAGCGCCACCGCAATTTTAACGAGATCGGCGCTGTCGCGACATATAAATATCGCTCTGTAGATGCGGGTTCCTACGCCCGATTGCGGATGTGCCGCAACGCAGGCACTTTACGACCGCGACCCGTTGAGGAAAAGACATAACGCTGAATTTCATAAGGTTACTTTGCGGTTTGCGAGGCGCCTTCCAGAATGACAACGCTGCCCTAAATTTTAAGGGTATCAATCACCGCTCTCGCTGGGCTTTGACTCCCGGCAGTCCTTCAACCGCAGCTTTAAGCGTCAGTATGGTCAGGCGCCTGGGGCATGGCGGCTAAGTATTGGCTGTCGTGAAACGTTAACCGAACGTTTTTAGGGTCAACGAACTTACCGTCGGCGGTAACATAGGCGCTATTAACCACTTCTCCACTTTCTTTGTCTGTTAACGCAATATGCGGTGCGTCGTGCAGTATGTTTTTATGACCCCACTCCATCAAAGAGAAAAGAATCGGCGCAAGGCTGCGGCTTTTGGCGGTGAGAACATACTCATACCGTTCACGCGCCCCTTCTTCCTGATAAGGGATTTTGCAAAGCAGGCCGAGTTCAGTCATTTTTTTTAACCGGTTCGCCAGCGTCTGCCTGGTGATTTTTGTATGATCCCGTATCGTTTCAAAGCGTGTTACCCCATAAAACGCCTCTCTCAGAATCAACAAAACCCATTGATCGCCAAGAAGCTCAGCGGCCGCCGCTAACCCACAAAGCTCAGGTAATAAGTACGGTAATGATTTATTTTTTGACATCTCTTCGTTTGCCTCGTAACCTGAGTATGATTTAAAGACTCAGTTATTTAAGGAGAATACAATGCCCTTCGTAAATGTGCAAACCATTAAAGGAATTATGAATTCGGAGCAAAAAAAAGAACTGCTACGTCGTATGACTGACCTTATTGTTGAAATTGAGGGAAACGGCGACCCTGAATTCCGGCGTTCAGTATGGATCCGTATTGACGAGCATGAACCGGAACAGTGGAGTCTTGGGGGAATACAGCCCACATCTGAAATGATTGCTGCAAAACTTGCCTCAACACAGCGGTCCTGATTTATTTTTAGGCTTAGCTCATCGGCGGGCAATTTGAATGTCCGCTCTCGTGATGTTATGCCGCCCTAAATTTTCAGCGTATCGATCACAGCCCTCAGGGCAGGCGACACGTTGCGGTGCGGATAATAGAGATACAACCCGTCCATGCGCAGGCTATAGCGCTGCAACACCCGGATAAGCGTTCCGCGCTCCAGATCGTCAGCCACCAGCTCCACCGGGACATAGGCCAGCCCAAGCCCCAGCCGGGCGGCCTCGGCTTCCATGTAGCTGTCAGACAGCGCCCATTGCCCCTCTGGCCGATGGGTGATTTTTTTCCCGTCCTGCACCAGTTCCCACTGATAGTCACTACCGTCGGCAAACTGGTAAGCAATGCAGGGATGAGCCACTAAATCGGCTGGTGTCTGCGGAAAACCGTAGCGTCTGAAGTGTTCCGGGGCAGCCACCGCGGCCATTTCCATATCAGGCGTGATACGCACTGCAATCATTCCCTGCCCCACTTCCGGCCCCAGTCTGACACCCGCATCGAACCGCTCGGCGATAATGTCGACGAAGCGGCTTTCATTCATCAGTTCCAGCCTGATGTCCGGGTAACGCTGTTTAAAAATGGCGAGCTTTGGCAGCAGACACTTATCGATAGCGTGCTGGCTGGCATTAATACGCACCGTGCCGGACGGCGTCTGACGATAGTGTGCCAGGGTCGCCAGACCCGTATCGAGCGTATCGAATGCAGACTCGGCGGTCTGATAAAGCTGTTCCCCGGCATGGGTGAGCGAGAGCTTGCGCGTGGTGCGGACCAGAAGTTGAACGCCCAATCGCTCTTCCAGCTCGCGAACCGAGCGGCTGATCCCGGATTGCGCCAGCCCAAGCCGAAGCGCGGCCGCCGTGAAGCTCCCCTCCCGTACCACCTGCATGAACAGGTACAGCTCATTATAGTTTTCCCGTTTCGCCATCATCCCCACCAATTTATAACAATATGATATGAATCCTAGCAGCTTTCGCCCTCTAATCAGCACTATTTCTGCTAACTATAATGACCGCAACACAACAACCCAGGGTTCATTTCTATGAAAACATTTACCCAAAAACTGTCCGTTGCGATGCTGCTATGTGCATCATTAAGTGGATTTACAACAATGAGTTATGCAGAAACCACCAACCCAAACGCGCCTGTTTCGATGGTGAGCACATGGGATAAAACCTTCGCCGAAAGTGACAAAGTCGATCACCGTAAGGTGTCCTTCCAGAACCGATACGGGATCACTTTGGTAGGCGATCTGTATCTTCCCAAAAACCGCGGCGACCGCAAGCTGGCGGCGATTGCGGTCAGCGGGCCATTTGGCGCGGTCAAAGAGCAGTCCAGCGGCCTGTATGCGCAAACCCTGGCAGAAAATGGGTTTGTGACCCTGGCGTTCGATCCGTCCTATACGGGCGAAAGCGGTGGCCAGCCGCGCAACGTAGCGTCTCCGGATATCAACACCGAAGACTTTAGCGCGGCGGTGGACTTCCTTGGGTTGCAGAAAGAGGTTGATCGTAACCGCATTGGTATTCTCGGCATCTGCGGCTGGGGCGGTATGGCGCTCAACGCAGCATCCATGGACACCCGCGTGAAGGCGGTCGCCACCAGCGTGATGTATGACATGAGCCGGGCGATGGGCCACGGCGTGGGCGACGGGAAAGATCGCTATTCAACGTCTGACCGCCGTGCCGTTCTGCAGTATCTGAACGCACAGCGCTGGAAAGATGCTGAGAACGGTACCTTCGCGCACAGCGGCCATGACATTTATGTCGATGAGAACGGTAAGGTGACGGCAGCTGAACGTATTCTGCCGGAGACGTTACCTGACAACCCGAATCCGGTACTCAAAGAGTTCTTTGACTACTACCGTATGCCGCGCGGCTTCCATGCGCGCTCCGTCAACTCCACCGGCGCGTGGACCGCGACCACGCCATTATCATTTATGAATATGCCGCTGCTGAGCTACGCCGGGGAAATTACTATCCCAACGCTTATCGTAACCGGTGAAAAGGCACACTCCCGCTACTTTGCTGAAGATGCGTTTAAAGCGGTCGGCAGCAAGCAGAAGGAACTGGTGATTGTTCCGGGCGCAAACCATGTCGATCTCTACGATAATGCTGCCGGGAAGATCCCCTTCGGCCAGTTTGAGCAGTTCTTCAAAACCAACCTGAAATAAATCTCTCCGCCGCCCGTGTTGAGCGGGCGGCCCTTCGTGAAAGATGACTATGTCCACTCTGAACCCTACCACCTCACAGAATGAGGAACGCGCGCACTGGGGCGGTATTTTTGCCATGACCCTGTGCGTATTTATCTTGATTGCCTCGGAATTTATGCCCGTCAGCCTGCTTACCCCCCTTGCCAGAGATTTGGGCGTTACGGAGGGTCTCGCTGGCCAGGGGATCGCGATTTCCGGCGCGCTGGCGGTGCTGACCAGCCTCTTCCTTTCCCGGCTTGCCGGGAATATAAACCGCAAACACCTTCTTCTGGGCATGACGCTCCTGATGGCGCTCTCGGGGATGATTATCGCTTTCGCCCCAAACTATCTGGTTTACATGACAGGCCGCGCGCTGATCGGTATCGCTATAGGCGGGTTCTGGTCCATGTCTGCCGCAACGGCCATTCGCCTTGTTCCGCCGCATAAGGTTGCGCGCGCGCTGGCCATTTTCAACGGCGGTAACGCGCTGGCAACGGTGGTGGCCGCCCCGCTTGGCAGCTATCTTGGGGGCATTATTGGCTGGCGCGGCGCATTTCTTTGTCTGGTGCCCGTGGCGATAGTCGCGTTCATCTGGCAGTGTTTAAGCCTGCCTGACATGAACGCGCGTAAAAACGGTACATCACGAGGAAGTGTTTTTCGGTTATTCCGCCAGCCTGCCGTTTCCGTTGGTCTGCTGGCCTGCGGCCTGTTCTTTATGGGGCAGTTTGCGCTGTTTACCTATCTGCGCCCGTTCCTTGAAACCGTCACCCGGGTGAGCGGAGCCGGGCTGTCGCTGATTTTGCTCACCATAGGCGTTGCGGGTTTTGTGGGCACCCTTTTCGTTGCCCTGGTGCTTAATGCCGCGTTTTACATAACGCTGATCGCGATCCCTCTACTGATGGCGGCCATCGCAGTCGCGTTGATTCTCGCCGGGCATAACGTGTGGATTGTGGCCCTGCTGTCAGGCCTATGGGGGATGCTGGCAACATCAGCACCGACGGGGTGGTGGACGTGGATTGCGCGAACGCTGCCGAAGGATGCTGAAGCCGGCGGTGGACTGATGGTTGCGGTGATCCAGCTCGCCATTGCGCTCGGCTCAACGGCGGGCGGTATAGCGTTCGATCGTTATAGCTGGCAGAGCACGTTTGCATTGAGTGGCATAGTGCTCCTCTTTGCGGCAGCGCTAACGTTTCTGCTTTCGCGTCTTCACAAATAACGCGCCGGATGATTTTTTGACGCTTTTCTTCACCGTTCGTGTATTGTTTTTAAACAATAACATCCATTAAAGGACACCTGCGCAATGATCACCATCCTCGGCAAAACCACCTCCATCAACGTTCGTAAAGTGCTCTGGACCTGCGAAGAAGCGGGCATAACCTATCAGCAGGAAGATTACGGCAGCGGTTTCGCCTCGACGGAAACGGACGCCTTCCGCGCCCTGAACCCCAACGCCATGGTGCCGGTGCTGATTGATGGCGATTTCGTGCTGTGGGAGTCCAATTCCATCTGCCGCTATCTGGCGCGCAAGGCCGGACGTCACGATCTGCTGCCCGCAGAACCGCAGGCCTGCGCTAACGTTGAGCGCTGGATGGACTGGCAGGCCACTGAATTTAACAACGCCTGGCGCTATGTCTTCCCGGCGCTGGGGCGTAAAAACCCGGACTTTAACGACCCTGAGCGCATTGCGGCGGGAATCAAAGAGTGGAACCACTGTGTCACCATTCTGGAAAACCAGCTGCAGCGCACCGGTGCCTTTGCGGCAGGCGAAACGTTTACCCTTGCGGACGTGGTGCTTGGGCTGTCGGTGAATCGCTGGAAGATGACACCGTTTAATAAACCTGACGTGCCGGCGATTGAGGCCTGGTTCGAGCGACTCAACCAGCGCCCGGCGTTTTTGCGTCACGGCAATAACGGCATGATTTAAAATTTACGCCCCCATGTTGAGCAAGGCTATTTTATTTAATTACGAAACCCTGAAAGTCGTCAGAGGGAATAATAATTAAGCCATATCCTGGACAGCCCGTTGCACTGCTTTGCTAGCCTGAATAGTCAGGCAACGCTCAACCTGGAGGTATTCTTGCTGATTAGACTCAAGAAAGAACGAACGCATAAGGAGGATCGCCGGCTTGCTCTCTGGCTGGCGACCTCGGCAGGTTTACTAAACGCCATCGCCCTCGGGGCATTTGGTTTTTTCCCCTCACACATGACCGGCAACACCTCACAGTTATCCAGCGAAGTCTCCTCCACCGATCTCAGCGATATTATTTTCTTCGGCTCGATTATTCTCTCTTTTGTCGCAGGCGCCATTATTGCGCGCGCGATCGTGATATGGGGGATTATCCATAACGTCAGGCTGGTTTTTTGCCAGATCCTGTTTGTCGAGGGGATATTACTGACCGGCGTCTCTTTCTACGAAATGTATTTTCATGCCCTCACCAGCAACCGCGAGATAATTCTTTTTCTCTGCTTTCTGATGGGCATTCATAATTCTACCTCCACGCAGCTTTCCGGCGGACGGGTGAGATCGACGCACATTACCGGCACGCTGACGGACGCGGGGATCTCCCTGGCCTCGGTACTTGTGGCGATGCTGCGCAGGGATTACTCCAAAGATACGGCGGCGCAAAAAAGCCAGCTGAAAACCCACTTAACCACCCTTTTCTCGTTTATTACGGGCGGTATCGCGGGGCTGCTGCTGTTCAGGTGGATCGGGTTTAACGCCATGCTGGCGCTCGGGTTGATGCTCGCCGTGGTCGCTATCGTTTCAATTATCACCGTCTCGACGCGGGTTCGACGGGTTCGTGCCTCTCTCTGAAGTGAATGTCCGATATTCGGCGTATGAGCCTTTTAGATGTGACACCGTCACATCTAAAGATTCTCTTTAGGACTATTCTGCCTGACCCTCAATCAGCCCTTACGCCATAAGGCCTGAACTGATGTTGCCACTAGTTTCATAGGGTTACTGATTTTCCCCCTTCGCTGGAACCCTTCCCAAACGCTTGCTATAGGTCAATTACCCCTGCCGAAACATGGCATAACAACAGGCAACCGATGGTTGCTATAACGCATGCGCACAGGGAGACACACCGCAATGCACCCATTACTCAAACGTTCGCTGCTGTTTGTCGGCGCCATTATCGTGGTCCTCGCCCTCCTCGTCTGGGGTATCGGGATGGAGACGATTAAGGCGCGCCAGGTTGACCTGGTTTATCTCGGGCAACAGCACATGATTCTGGTTTTCTCATCGATGTTTTTTGCCCTGCTGGTGGGTATTCCAGCCGGTATTCTGCTGAGCCGCCCGGCCGCGCGGGGTATCGCCGAATATGTGATGCAAATCTTTAACGTCGGCAACACGCTGCCGCCGCTGGCCGTTCTGGCGCTGGCGATGGTGGTGATTGGCATTGGCGATACGCCCGCTATCATCGCCCTGTTCCTCGCCTCGCTGCTGCCGATCGTGCGTAACACCTACGCCGGGCTGTGCTCGGTCCCGCCGTCGCTGCTGGAAGCGGCAAACGGGATTGGGATGACTAAATGGCAGCGTCTGCGCCAGGTAGAGCTGCCTGCCGCCTGGCCGGTGATGCTCTCGGGGATCCGCATCGCCACCGCCATAAACGTCGGTACCGCACCGCTGGCGTTCCTGATCGGTGCCAGCAGCTACGGCGAACTGATTTTCCCCGGCATTTACCTGAACGATTTCCCGACCCTGATCCTCGGCGCGGCGGCCACCGCCCTGTTCGCCCTGATCCTCGATACCCTGCTGGCGGCGCTGGGTCGCGCGATGAGTCCCCATCTCGCTCGATAACAATAACAAGGAGCTTTTATGAGACTGTTTTCCGGCCTGACGGCGCTGTGTGCCGCGGTGCTGTTCACCGGCCAGGCGATGGCGGCCCCGCTGATTCTGGCGACCAAGAGCTTTACCGAGCAGCACATTCTCTCGGCGATGACCGTGCAGTACCTGCAGAAAAAAGGTTTCCAGGTCCAGCCGCAAACCAATATCGCCACGGTGATTTCCCGCAACGCGATGATCAACAAGCAGATTGACATGACCTGGGAGTACACCGGCACGTCCTTGATCATCTTTAACCATATCAACAAGCGCATGTCGCCGCAGGAGTCTTACGAGACGGTGAAACGCCTGGACGCAAAGCACGGTCTGGTCTGGCTCAAGCCCGCCGACATGAACAACACCTACGCTTTCGCCATGCAGCGCAAGCGCGCCGAGGCGGAACACATCAACACCATGTCGGAGATGGTGGCGAAGATTGAGCAGATCCGTAAAACCAACCCGGACAAAAACTGGCTACTTGGCCTGGACCTGGAATTTGCCGGACGCAGCGACGGCATGAAGCCGCTTCAGGCGGCCTACAGGATGGATCTGGACCGCCCGCAAATCCGTCAGATGGACCCCGGTCTGGTCTATAACGCGGTGCGCGACGGCTTCGTTGACGCCGGTCTGATTTACACCACCGACGGGCGCGTGAAAGGCTTCGACCTCAAGGTGCTGGAAGATGATAAAGGCTTCTTCCCGAGCTACGCGGTGACGCCGGTGGTGCGTAAGGACACGCTGGAGGCCAACCCCGGGCTGGAAGAGGCGCTCAACACCCTCTCGGCGCAGCTCAACAACGACGTTATCACCGAGCTGAACAAGAAGGTGGATATCGACCATCAGTCACCGCAGCAGGTCGCCCGCGATTTCCTGCGTAGCAAACAGCTGCTGTAGGAGGCGCTATGGAGACGATTCACTACATTCTGGACAACTGGGATTACCTCTTAACCCTCACCCTTCAGCATCTGTGGCTGGTGGCGCTGGCCGTAGGTTTAGCCATCATCATCGGCGTACCGCTGGGGATTCTGATTGTCCGCCACAGGTGGCTGGCGACGCCGGTGCTGGGGATAGCCACCATCGTGCTGACCATTCCGTCCATCGCACTGTTTGGGCTGATGATCCCTCTGTTTTCGCTGATCGGTCAGGGAATTGGCGCCCTGCCCGCGATTACGGCGGTGTTTCTCTACTCGTTGCTGCCGATTGTGCGTAACACCCATACGGCGCTCGACAGCCTGCCGCCGGGCCTGCGTGAAGCCGGACGCGGTATCGGCATGACCTTCTGGCAGCGGCTGCGCTGGGTTGAGATCCCGATGGCACTGCCGGTGATTTTCGGCGGCATCCGCACCGCCGTGGTGATGAATATCGGCGTGATGGCGATTGCCGCCGTGATCGGCGCGGGCGGACTGGGCCTGCTGCTGCTCAACGGCATTGGCGGAAGCGATATTCGCATGTTGATTGCGGGCGCGCTGATGATTTGTCTTTTAGCGATTGTGCTCGACTGGCTGCTGCACCGTCTGCAGGTGGTTCTGACTCCAAAGGGGATTCGATAATGATAAAACTGGAAAACCTCACCAAACAATTTTCACAGAAGCGCGGCCAGACCTTTAAAGCCGTCGACAACGTTAACCTGACCGTACCCGAAGGGGAAATGTGTGTCCTGCTCGGCCCGTCCGGCTGCGGAAAGACCACCACCCTGAAGATGATTAACCGCCTCATTACCCCAAGCAGCGGGACGATCCTGATCAACGGTGAAGACACCAGCGGGATGGACACCGTCACCCTGCGCCGCAATATCGGCTACGTGATCCAGCAGATTGGCCTGTTTCCGAATATGACAATCGAAGAGAACATCACCGTCGTGCCGCGCATGCTTGGCTGGGATAAAGCGCGCTGCAAAACCCGCGCCGAAGAGCTGATGGATATGGTGGCGATGGACCCGCATAAGTTTCTCAACCGCTACCCGCGCGAGATGTCGGGCGGCCAGCAGCAGCGTATCGGCGTGATCCGCGCCCTGGCTGCTGATCCTCCGGTGCTGCTGATGGATGAACCCTTCGGCGCGGTGGACCCGATCAACCGCGAGGTGATCCAGAACCAGTTCCTGGAGATGCAGCGCAAGCTGAAAAAAACCGTCATGCTGGTGAGCCACGATATCGACGAAGCCCTGAAGCTCGGCGACCGTATTGCGGTGTTCCGTCAGGGGAAAATCGTGCAGTGCGCCAGCCCGGATGAACTGCTGGCGAAACCGGCGAATGAGTTTGTCGGCTCGTTTGTCGGCCAGGACCGGACGCTGAAGCGTCTGCTGCTGGTATCGGCGGGCGACGTCACCGACCAGCAGCCGACCATTACGGTGCGGGGCTCTACTCCGCTTCCCGAAGCCTTTGCGACCATGGATGATAACGACATTCGTGCCGTGACGGTGGTCGACGAGCACGGCAAACCGCTGGGTTTTGTGAAGCGTCGCGAAGCGCGTAACGCGAGCGGTACCTGCGCCGACATCCTGCATCCGTTCCGCATGACCGGCAAAGCGGAAGACAACCTGCGCGTGGTGCTTTCACGTCTGTATGAGAGTAATACCAGCTGGATGCCGATCGTGGATGAGGACGGTCGTTACAACGGCGAGATTTCGCAGGACTATATTGCCGAGTACCTGAGCTCCGGACGCACGCGCCGGGCGCTGAATATTCATAGCGACAGCTAACCTTTCTGGCCGGGCATCGCCCGGCCTTTTCGCACGCAGACCTTTTGCTAACCCTGCGATTTCCCGCCACAATATCGTATCGTCCCCGTTAAAACGCACCCCATGCAACGTCTTCATACCTACCCCGACATCCGCGCGATGTTTCGCCGACTGCTGATTGCCACCGTAACCGGCGGGCTGGCCGCGCTGGCCGTTGCGGTATTCCGCCACAGCATGTACCTGCTGGAGTGGCTGCTTCTCAGCAACGACAGCGGCAGCCTGGTGAATGCCGCCGCGTCGCTCTCGCCCTGGCGGCGCGCATTGACGCCAGCGCTGGGCGGGCTGGCCGCCGGACTGCTGCTATGGGGATGGCAGCGTCTGACCGCGCAGCGGCCTCATGCCCCTACCGATTACATGGAGGCGCTGGAGACCGGAGACGGCCAGTTTGACTACGGCGCCAGCCTTGTGAAATCCCTTGCCTCGCTGCTGGTCGTTGCCAGCGGAAGCGCCATCGGGCGTGAAGGGGCGATGATCCTGCTTGCCGCCCTCGCCGCCTCCCTTTTCGCCCGGCGCTTTACGCCGAAATCCGAATGGAAATTATGGATTGCCTGCGGTGCCGCCGCCGGGATGGCCAGCGCCTATCACGCCCCTCTTGCCGGAAGCCTGTTCATCGCGGAAATTCTGTTTGGCACGCTGATGCTGGCCTCGCTCGGCCCCGTGGTGATTGCGGCGGTGGTGGCGCTGCTTACGACGCAGCTCCTGGCTCCGGGCACGGGTACGCTCTACGCGGTCCATCTGAGCGGCATCCTCACCGCGGCCGATTATGCTCTTCTCGTCGCGATGGGCCTGCTGGCGGGCCTCTGCGGACCGCTGCTGATGTGGCTGATGGACTTCAGCCACGGGCTTTTCCTGCGCCTCAAGCTTTCGCCGCCGTGGCAGCTGGCGCTGGGCGGTGCGATCGTCGGGCTGCTGTCTCTCCTCACGCCGAAGGTGTGGGGGAATGGCTACAGCGTGGTTCAGGCTTTTCTGCTCGCTCCGCCGCTGCTGACGGTCATTGCCGGGGTGTTCATCTGTAAGCTGCTGGCAGTGCTGGCGAGCAGCGGATCGGGCGCGCCCGGAGGGGTGTTTACACCTACGCTGTTTGTCGGGATGGCAACAGGGATGCTGTTTGCGCAGCTGTTCGCGCTGTGGCTACCGGGTTCTGAGACGGCGATTCTGCTGGGGCTGGCGGGGATGGCAACGCTACTTGCCGCGACCACGCATGCGCCCATTATGTCGGCGCTGATGGTCTGTGAAATGACCGGGCAATATCTTTTACTGCCCGGCCTGCTGGTCGCCTGCGTGGTCGCGTCCGTGCTGTCGCGGACGTTACGCCACGACTCGGTCTACGGTCAACACGCCACCGAGGGCAGAGAGATCGATGTACTGCGCTAGCTCGCGCTGCTCGGCGCGCGGCAGATAAGGCAGTTCACCCACCAGCGGTCCGGGCAGTTTTTTGCTCAGCACGTCGATAATCTCCGCGTAGTGCGCCAGGCCCGGGTTGATGCGATTTGCCACCCAGCCAATCAGCGGCAGGCCGTCATTGGCAATCGCCTGGGCCGTCAGCAGCGCGTGGTTGATGCACCCTTCCTGGATACCCACCACCATCACCACCGGAAGCTGCTCCTGCACGACCCATTCAGAAAGCGGGCGCAGGTCGTTCATCAGGCTGCGCCAGCCGCCCGTCCCTTCCACCACCACGTGATCAACCTTCTCGCTCAGGTTCGCCAGTCCGTCGGACAACAGGGGATAATTAATCAGGCCGCTGTGCGCTACGCTGCTCTCCTCTTCGCTTAACGCAATGGGATTGACCGCGTGATAAGGCAGTTCCAGCGACGAGACGCTTTGTAGCACCAGGGCGTCTTTATTACGCAATCCCTCTGGCGTCTCTTTACTGCCTTTTGCGACCGGTTTGTACCCTGCCACGCGTTTACCGCTTGCTGCCAGCGCCTGCAGCAATGCGCGGGATACGACGGTCTTGCCGACAGAGGTATCTGTACCAGTAACAAAGAAACGCTTAAGCATGACTCACTCCACCTCTTGGGTATGCTTCGAAAATATAAACCAGGTAAATAATTCAGTGGAGGAAGTCTACGGGATGCATGCGCTACCCGGCTTGAGATAGCGCAATTTTTCTTACATCAGCGGAAAAGAGTTAACCCTGCAACAGGCGGATCAACAGCGAGCCGTTATACATGGCATCTTTGACCAGCGCCGCGCCGGCCATGGTTCCCTGGTTGGAAAACTGTGTGCTTTCTACCGCAATATTTTTGCTGTAGGCGGGAAGCGACTGCTGATGGATACAGGCCGAGATTGCCGGGAAGAGGATCTCCGCCGCCTGGCTCAGCGGTGAGCCAATCAGGATTTTTTGTGGATTGAAGAGGTTCACCATAATGGCCAGAATGCGGCCAACGTTATTACCCACGCCGGTAATAATGTCCTTCGCCAGCAGATCGCCCTGGCGCGCGGCGGCGCAGAGGGAATCCACCGTTAAGGGTTGTCCGTGCAGCGAGGAGCTCATGGACTGGCTGAGCCTGACCTGCGCCAGCTCAAGCACGCTTTCCACGCTGGCAATGGTCTCCAGACAGCCGTGGTTCCCGCAGTAGCAGCGCTTGCCGTACGGATCGACCTGGGTGTGGCCAATTTCCACCAGGCTACTGCTCCCGGCGTGGAGAAGACGTCCGTCGGTAATCACGCCCGCCCCAACGTTATGGTCGATGACCACCTGAATCACATCCCGCGCGCCGCGCGACGCGCCAAACAGCGCCTCCGCCATCGTCCAGGCGCTGATGTCATGCTGAATATAGACCGGCACGCCGGTATGATTTTTCAGCACCTCACCCAGCGGCATCTCTTTAACATCGTCGTAAAACGGCATGCGGTGAACAATACCATTTTCGGTATCAATAATTCCCGGCATGGTGATGGCAATCGCCGTTAAGCGTTCAAGCCGCTGCTGATGGCGGATAAAGAAGTGATCGATATGCGAGACAATCGCGTCGAGGAGCGGTTCCTCCGCGTTGAGCGGCAGTTCAAGCCGGTCTTCCACCACCAGCTTGCTGCTCAGGTCGCGCAGCGCAAGGAAGATCTCCCCCCGGCTGATGCGCAGTGACAGGTAGTGCCAGGCTTCCGTTTCAACCACCAGCCCGACTGCCGGACGGCCACGGCTGCCCGGCTCCTGAATTTCCGTCTCCTGAACCAGGTGCGCTTCCAGCATCTCGCGGACAATCTTGGTGATACTGGCAGGTGCCAGTTGTGCCAGGCGCGAAAGATCGATACGCGAAACCGGACCAAGCTGATCAATCAGGCGATACACCGCGCCAGCGTTGGTCTGCTTAATCTGATCGATATGCCCTGGCTGACTATCAGCAACCACCTCGTACTCCCTTATTTTCGAGCTTCGAAATAAACTGTTTGCTATGGTGAAGCACTTCGATGGCCGTCGTCAAATATTTACTTAGCCATGTGATTTACCGCACATTTTTACCCTCTTTTCCGTGAAAATGCCGCCCGGCAGAGGCGCTCATTAGCTGCTGTTTGAAGCGCTGTGCGGCATGGCTCTGTTCACGATGTTTTGACCACACCAGCCACATTTCGGAAACGGCATCCTCTTCGGCAATGGTCACCCAGCGCATTTCGCGCAGCTGCACCCGCTTAAAGGAGGCCGGAAGAATAGACACGCCCAGACCGGCCGCGACCAGGCCGATAATGGTCATCGCTTCCCCTACCTCCTGGGTGATGACCGGGGCAAGATCGTAGCGGCGCATCAGCCCCAGGATATCGTCATACAGGCCCGTCCCGACCTGCGGGTCAAAAAAGACAAACGGCTCTTTTGCCAGCTCTGCCAGCGAGACCGCCGGACGCGACGCCAGCGGGTGATCGTGCGGGATCATGGCCATCAGCGGCTCGCGCAGGATCACCTCCCACGCCAGCGAGTCCGGCAGCTGGGTGTTACGCATCAGCCCCAGATCCAGCGAACCCTCATTCAGCGGCGCAATCTGCTCGCGGGTATTGATTTCGCGCGTCTGAATATGAACATCCGGAAAGTGGCGACGGAATGACGAAAGGGTCTCCGAGACGGCGCTGATGAACGGCGCGGACGAGGTAAACCCGATTCGCAGCTCTCCGGCTTCTCCGAGATAGAGCCGTTCTGCACGGGCGGCGGCGTCATCGACCATGCTCAGAATTTGTCGGCTGTCGATCAGGAACTGCTTACCCGCCGCCGTCAGGCTCACGCTGCGGTTGGTGCGGGCCAGAAGGCGCGCCCCGACCTGCTGTTCCAGGATCTGAATCTGCTGGCTTAACGGTGGCTGAGAGATATTCAGCCGTGCCGCCGCGCGGCCAAAATGCAGCTCCTCGGCGACGGCGACAAAGTAGCGTAGATGACGCAGCTCGATATTCATATTTTTAAAGTATCATTTGAGATTATTAATATATTAGACAGAATATTTACATTTTCCTACCCTGAACATGTGGTCATACCCGTCACCAGAAATCACGGGGATGTTTAAGCAAGGAAACAGTGTGAGCCGTACAACGACTATTGATATCGATCCGGCAAGAGATATCAATGATTTACCCGCAGCACCGCAGCCGGTCCAGTTCATTAAACGTGGTACCCCCCAATTTATGCGCGTCACGCTGGCGCTCTTTTCCGCCGGTCTGGCCACTTTCGCCCTGCTCTATTGCGTTCAGCCGATCCTGCCCGTTCTCTCTCATGAGTTTGGCGTATCGCCTGCCAGCAGCAGCGTTTCACTCTCTATTTCTACCGGCATGCTGGCGATTGGGCTGCTCTTTACCGGGCCGCTGTCCGACGCCATTGGCCGTAAACCGGTGATGGTGACCGCGCTGATGCTGGCGTCGGTCTGTACGTTACTCTCGACCATGATGACCAGTTGGCACGGCATTCTGGTAATGCGCGCGCTGATTGGGCTCTCGCTCAGCGGCGTGGCGGCGGTCGGGATGACCTACCTCAGCGAGGAGATCCACCCGAGCTTTGTTGCTTTCTCTATGGGGCTTTATATCAGCGGGAACTCGATTGGCGGAATGAGCGGCCGCCTGCTGAGCGGGGTGTTTACGGACTTCTTTAACTGGCGTATTGCGCTGGCGGTAATCGGATGTTTTGCGCTGGCATCGGCCCTGATGTTCTGGAAAATTCTGCCGGAATCGCGTCATTTCCGGCCGACATCGCTGCGCCCGAAAACGCTGTTTATCAACTTCCGCCTGCACTGGCGCGACAAAGGTTTGCCGCGCCTGTTTCTGATGGGGTTCCTGCTGATGGGCGCCTTCGTCACGCTGTTTAACTATATTGGCTACCGCCTGATGCTCTCGCCGTGGCATCTGAATCAGGCCGTTGTCGGTTTGCTTTCTGTGGCCTATCTCACCGGCACGTGGAGCTCGCCGAAAGCCGGGGCGATGACCGCACGCTATGGCCGCGGGCCGGTACTGCTGGTATTCACGGGCGTGATGTTACTCGGCCTGCTGCTGACGCTATTATCTTCGCTGTGGTTCATCTTTGCCGGAATGCTGCTCTTCTCCGCCGGGTTCTTCGCCGCCCACTCGGTCGCCAGCAGCTGGATTGGCCCGCGCGCGCGTCGCGCCAAAGGACAGGCATCATCGCTGTATCTGTTTAGCTATTACCTGGGTTCCAGCATCGCCGGGACCCTCGGCGGCGTGTTCTGGCATTACTACGGCTGGAACGGCGTGGGCGGGTTTATCGCACTGATGCTGTGCGCGGCGCTGCTGGTGGGCACCAGTTTGCATAAACGTCTGCATTAACATTCCAGCGCCTTCGTGTTTAAATCAAGCCGATGCTAATTTTTGTCATCGGCTGATTCAGACACGAGGACTTCATGAAAAACAATAACTACCAACAACTCACCCGCACCTTCCAGCGTCTCTCCCGCTTCTCTCACCTCTCCTCCATCGCCAGCTGGGACATGTTCACCATGATGCCGCCGGGCGGCAGCGCCGCGCGCGGCGAGGCGCTGGCGGAGATGAGCGTCCTGCAACACCAGATCCTGACCGATAAAAAAGTCGGCGACCTGTTAGCGGCGGCGGCAGGTGAAGATCTGAATGATGTCGAACAGGCCAACCTGCGCGAAATGACGCGCCACTACCAGCAGGCCACTCTGCTGCCGGAATCGCTGGTGGAAGCCAAATCCCTGGCGGGCAGCAAGTGTGAACACGCCTGGCGTACTCAGCGTCCCGCCAACGACTGGCAGGGTTTTTCCGCCAACCTGAAAGAGGTGGTAAAACTCAGCCGCGAAGAGGCTCGCCTGCGGTCTGAAGCCAAAGGCTGTACGCCGTACGACGCGCTGCTGGATATTTTTGAGCCCGACATGACCAGCGCGCGTCTGGACGTTCTTTTCGGCGATATGAAGTCCTGGCTACCGGACCTGCTGGCAAACGTGGTGGAAAAACAGGCTCAACGGTCGTTTATTCCCCCGCAGGGCCCCTTCCCGACGGCCACACAGCGTGAGCTGGGCCTGGAAGCCATGAAGATGCTTGGCTTCGATTTTAACGGCGGTCGCCTGGACGTGAGCGCGCACCCGTTCTGCGGCGGCGTCCCGGAAGACGTGCGCATCACCACGCGCTATGACGAAGATGAGCTGCTCAGCGCGCTGTTTGGCGTGATCCACGAAACCGGACACGCCCGCTACGAACAAAACCTGCCGCGCGCGTGGGCAGGACAGCCGATTGCCCTGGCGCGCTCAACCGCGATCCATGAGTCACAGAGCCTGTTCTTTGAAATGCAGCTGGGGCGCAGTGAAGCTTTCCTCAGGCATCTCCTCCCTGCGGTACACGCCCGCTTTGGCAGCCAGGCGGCGTTTAGCGAAGAGAACTTTATTGCCTGGAACCAACGCGTGAAACCTGGCTATATCCGCGTCGATGCGGACGAAGTGAGCTACCCGGCACACGTGGTGCTGCGCTATGAGATTGAGCGCGCGCTGATCAACGGCGAGATAGAGGTGGACGATATTCCCGCCCTGTGGGATGAGAAAATGCAGGCCTGGCTCGGATTATCCACCAAAGACAACTACCGCAACGGCTGTATGCAGGATATCCACTGGACCGACGGCGGTTTTGGTTACTTCCCGTCATACACGCTTGGCGCTATGTACGCAGCGCAGCTGTTCCATGCCGCCAGAACCGCACTGCCGGGTCTGCAGGCCTCCATCGCCGAAGGCGATTTTTCCGCACTCTTTGAATGGCTGCGTCAGAACATCTGGCAGCACGGCAGCCGCTTCAGCACGTCGCAATTAATCACCCAGGCGACGGGCGAAGATCTGAATATCCGTTACTTCCGCGAACATCTGACCTCGCGCTATTTGTAATCTGTTTAGCCTGGGTGAGGGAGCTCCAGTAAAAGAACCGTATGTTCCCCCTCACCCCAGCCCGTACCCCCTCATGGGAGAGGGAGCCGTCTGTGCAGGACCCCGGCAATGTACATATGGTTACACGCCGATACCAATCACTCACGGAAACCCCGAATTTACAGGGATATAGTTATTTCAACGGCCCCGCAGTGGGGTTAAATGAAAAACCAAATTCGAGGGTATGAACATGAAAAAAGTATTAGCTCTGGTTGTTGCCGCTGCTATGGGTCTGTCTTCTGCTGCGTTCGCTGCTGAAACCACTGCTGCACCGGCTGCTGCGGCACCTGCAGCAACGACCACCGCGGCGCCAGCAAAAACTGTCCATCACAAGAAACATCATAAAGCCGCTAAACCGGCTGTAGAGCAGAAAGCTCAGGCTGCTAAAAAGCACCACAAAAAAGCGACCAAACCGGCTGTAGAACAGAAAGCTCAGGCTGCTAAAAAGCATCACAAAAAAGCAGTAAAACACGAAGCTGCTAAACCAGCTGCACAGCCAGCTGCGTAAGAGTACAAGCTTAACCGTGTCCTTCGGGGCACGTTGGTAAACCGGCGCTGAACCGGACAGGTTCCGCGCCGTTTTTTTTATCCGGAGGGCGTATGCTGCGACGCTATCGGTTTGAGCTGATTCTGATCCTGCTTATTTTATGCGCGCTCATTGCCAGCCATTTTTATCTTTCCTGATTGTAGTACGCTGATTTTACTCCCACTTTAGCGCTGTCCCGTCTATAGTATTTTCATAGGGTTCACTTTTAATAATCATAATTACCCCCCACCAGAGTGAGATATGCGTAAATCTGTTGTGTTGTTACTGGGAACGTTTGGTCTTTTTTCTGGATTCTCACATGCGGATGATGGCGGTGATGACACCATTAGCGCGAAAGAGCTCAAGACGCTTTTTTTCAATCATGACGACCGCACGCGCGTCACCGATCCCACCCTGGCGCCCTGGGATGCTATAGGTCAACTGGAAACCGCCAGCGGTAACTTATGTACTGCGACGTTGATCACCCCTCAGCTTGCCCTGACGGCAGGCCACTGTCTGTTAACGCCGCCAAACGGCAAGCCGGATAAAGCGGTGGCCTTGCGGTTTGTGTCGCAAAAAGGGACCTGGCGCTATGAAATCCACGGCATTGAAGGCCGGGTCGATCCGTCTCTTGGCAAACGCCTGAAGCCTGATGGTGACGGCTGGATCGTGCCACCGGCGGCCGCCTCATGGGACTTTGGCCTGATCGTTTTACGCTACCCCCCTTCCGGCATTACGCCGCTGCCGTTATTTGACGGCGACAAAGACGCACTCACCGCTGCCCTGAAAGCCGCTGACCGAAATGTGACGCAGTCCGGCTATCCTGTCGACCATCTGGATACGCTTTACACCCACACCGACTGTATTGTGACGGGCTGGGCGCAAAACAGCGTACTTTCGCACCAGTGCGATACGTTGCCGGGTGACAGTGGTTCACCGCTGATGCTGAAAACAGATAACGGCTGGCAGTTGATTGGCGTGCAGAGCTCTGCACCGGCGGCGAAAGATCGCTGGCGCGCAGATAACCGGGCCTTGTCTGTGACCGGTTTTCGCGACAAGCTGGAAGCGCTGGCACAGCAATAAATCAGCATCGTCTGACCTGATGCAGTGCCCTGATTGACTCAATCGGCATCGGCTGGCTGAACCAAAAACCCTGCAGTTGATCGCAGCCAGCCAGCCGCAGCAGTTTCATTTGCTTCTCGGTTTCCACCCCTTCGGCGACCACCGCCATCCCCAGCGCGTTGGCGATCCGCACCGTGCCGCTCACCAGCGCGGCTGCCTGTTCATCGTTGTCCACCAGCCCGGCCAGGGATTTATCGATCTTGATGGTGTCGAAGTTAAAACGCCGCAAATAGCCAATGCTGGAATAGCCGGTGCCAAAGTCATCCAGCGCCACCGCGGTACCCAGTGCTTTAAGATTGGCTATTGCCATGCGGGCACGATCCGGATTTTCCAGCACATAGCTCTCCGTTACCTCAAGCTGCAGCCGGTGGGCCGGGAAACGGGTACTCTCCAGCACGCTGGCCACTTTGTCTTCGAAGGCGGGATCGCGAAATTGCGCGGGAGAGATATTAACGGAAAGCTTTAAGTCACCGTATGGCTGGAGATCCTGACAGGCGCGCTGCAATACAAACTGGCCCAGTTTGTAAATCAGACCGCTGGTCTCCGCGATGGCGATGAAGGTATCCGGGCCCAGCGGCCCTTCCGGGCGACGCGGCCAGCGGACCAACGCTTCGACGCTGCTCATTGTCTGAGTGCGAGCGTCAACGATCGGCTGATACCAGACCTCAAACTCATCGCGCTCCAGACCGCTACGGATCTGATTTTCAATCGCCAGCTTGCGTTCCCGGACGCTGTTCAGCTCCGCATCGTAGTGGGTAATCCGCCCTTTCCCACTCATTTTGGCGTGATACATGGCAATATCGGCGCGGCGAAACAGTTCTGAGCTGGTGCATTCAATCAGAGTTCCGCTGGCGATACCGATGCTGGCCCCGATATGGATCGTGCGTTCCCCCAGCTGAACCGGGGTGGCGAGGTAATCCAGCACCGAAACGGCAAACGCGGTGGCTCGGGCCTCTGCATCATCACCGCCGATTGTCATGGCAAACTCATCCCCGCCCATGCGGGCCAGCATCCCGCCCGGCGGCACCCGTTCACTCAGCGTTTTCGCAATCGCCACGATGAGATCGTCCCCCACGCTGTGGCCGTAGATATCATTCACATCTTTAAAACCATCCAGATCGATAAACACCACGCTTTTGACGTCGATATCTCCGCGTAAGCTCACCCGATCCAGCGCCTCGATAAGCGCTCGCCGGTTCGGCAGATGGCTTAACCAGTCCGTTCTGGCCACCAGACGTGCCTGGCTTTCTCCTCGCGCAAGCTTGTAAAGCCCCACGCTGCTCACCAGAATAAAGAGCAGGATCAGAGCCGATGCCAGCACAACAATCTGCGTGATATCAGAGGATGCCGCCCGGGCGGCCTGCGCCCCCGGAAGCCGCGCCTGCCAGTTCAGATAGCCCAGCAGCTCCCCAGCCGAACTGCGCAGCGGCATACTCATCTCGTTAACTTTATCGGGCGTAAAGTGAAGGTTATCGATCTGAAAGGTCGCCCCCAGGTCGGATAAGATTCTGGCGTTCAGATGACGGGTAATCACCAGATAGCGGCGCGTTCCGTCGGTAACCTGTAATCTTCCGACCATTGGGCGAATCAGCCCAATGCCCACAAAGGCGACGCCGCTTCGCGTTTTGCTGATCCCGGCATAAATATTTTTATCGCCTGATAAGGCGCGCGCGTGCTGAGCAATAAGGGCTTTCAGCCCCTTACCGAAAAAATCGAGATTCGTCTCCTGAAAAGGCTGACTTTTAAACGATCCCCAGAGGACGTTGAAATGTTCATCCAGCACGAAGGTGCCGTCATAGAGGTTATCAATTTTAAAGCCGGTGCCCCAGGTGTCGTACAGCCAGTCGGTATTAAGCGTGGGACGGTAGGCTTCCCGCACAGCATCGTCCCAGACGGCGTTGTCAAGCACCAGAGATGAGACGCGGTTAACCGATGTCTGAATAGCCCCCTGCACGGAAAGCGCCGTGCGGTGTTCATCAATTTCATTGGTTTTGGTGCTGATAAGATGCAGGGAAAGATAGAGGAGTGCGACGACGGAGATGATTAAGCCGATGCCCGCCATAAAGACCATGGCAAACAACGTTCTCGCATTGGGAATATTGCGCCAGCTTAATGTGCGATACATCAGCCATCCTCTTCATGTTTTGCTTTTCTAAGCGTAATACAGGCAGCGAATTTCGCTGCCTGTAAAGGATGGCTTTATGACCGTCAGGCGAGTTTTATCATGATCATGCCGGCAAGCAGCAAGATGAGCCCCATCCAGCCCTTGTTGTTTAAGCTCTGGCCGAAGAGCACCCAGCCTGCGGCCAGCGTGGCGGCGATACCAAAACCGCCCCACAGCGCATAGGCCACCGACAGATCGATCCCTTTTACCGCCTGGGACAGGGCGCTGAACGCCCCCAGAACCGCGGCAATCGACATCAGGCCGTACAGTTTACGGCGAAAACCATCCGAGAATTTCAGCAGAACGTTCGCCAGGATCTCCAGCACGATGGCGAGTCCCAGCCAGGCCGCATGAACCCACTCAAACTGTTGCATGGTTCTGCTCCTTCTGCTGTTTGCCAGGCTTACGGGTACCCGATTTAATCAGCACAATACCCGCGACCAGCGTCGTTAATCCGGCGACCTTCATTGTTGTTAATGTTTCGTCAAATATCAGCACGCTGAACAGCGTAATCAACAAAATACCGATCCCTTCCCACAGTGCATACGCGACGCCCAGCGCAATTTTTTTCACCGCAAACGAGAGGAAAATATAAGAAAGCGAAATCATCACCAGCATCAAAATAAAACCGGTGTTGCCATCGCTGACGCTTGCCCATTTCATAGACAGCGTGCCGGTAATTTCAGCGACGATAGCCAGCGCTAATAGGATCCAGTAAAACATGTTTTTCTCCTGCTTGAGAATATAATCCATCGTGGCCCACTGCATGCAGCAAACCCAAAAAAAACGAATTGAAATCAGATAGCTAAGCGCTTAGCGCCAGCTCAGGCAGAAGGAATGACTATAGTGCGGTGCGCCAGTGTTGCTCACCAGAAAGCAGGCAGAAGGAGGTGGAGTAGACAGCGGTATTGTTTGAAGAGTACGTCCTGAACATATTGTCCATAAAATTACAATTATCCGCGTTGTTGCTTCTCGTCTTTGCGGATGAAAATTGTCCTCGGTAGTTAAACACACCAGATTTGTACCATAAGCCAGGATTTTACTCAAAGTCTTTGCAATTCTTTACCCATACCGTTTGATTTTGGTTAGTTTATTGCAACGCCTTTCACCTTTATTATAAATATAAAGAAAAATTCGGAGTCACCATGGCTAAACCCATTATTACCCTGAACGGGTTAAAAATTGTCATCATGCTGGGCATGCTGGTGATCATACTGACAGGCGTTCGTTTTGCCGCCGACATTATTGTGCCCTTTATTCTGGCCCTGTTTATCGCGGTGATCCTTAACCCGCTGGTGCAGCGCATGACGCGCCTGCGCATCCCGCGCGTGCTGGCGATCACGCTGCTTATCAGCATCATCATTGTGGCGATGGTCTTGCTGGTGGCGTATCTGGGGACCTCGCTCAATGAGCTGGCGCGAACGCTGCCAAAGTACCGTTCTTCGCTGGCGATACCGCTGCTGCAGCTAGAACCCTGGCTGCAGCGCGCGGGTATCGAAGTCTCGGTTGAGGAGCTCCTGAAATATATCGACCCCAACGCGGCGATGACGATCGTCACCAGCCTGCTGGCGCAGCTTTCCAATGCCATGACCTCCATTTTCCTGCTGTTTTTAACGGTGGTGTTCATGCTGCTGGAGGTGCCGCAGCTGCCGGCAAAGCTGCAGCAGATGATGGTCCGTCCGGTTGAAGGCATGGGGGCGATTCAACGCGCGCTGGACAGCGTCTCCCGCTATCTGGTGCTGAAAACGGCGATTAGCCTGGTCACGGGCGGTGTCGTCTGGGCGATGCTTCTGGCGCTGGACGTTCGCTTTGCCTTTGTCTGGGGGTTACTGGCGTTTGCGCTTAACTACATTCCCAACATCGGCTCCGTGCTGGCGGCGATCCCCCCTATCCTTCAGGTGCTGGTTTTCAGCGGGTTTTATGACGCGCTGATCCTGCTGGCCGGCTATCTGGTCATCAACCTGGTGTTCGGTAACATTCTTGAGCCACGCATGATGGGGCGAGGGCTGGGACTCTCCACGCTGGTGGTCTTTTTGTCCCTGATTTTCTGGGGCTGGCTGCTCGGGCCCGTTGGAATGCTGCTCTCCGTCCCGCTGACCATTATCGTCAAGATTGGCCTGGAACAGACGGCGGGCGGGCAAACCATCGCCGTGCTGCTGAGCGATATGAGCCATAAATAGCGGTCAGTACGCCATCGACAGGAGGGGCTTGCGGGTCCTTCCCCCTTCGCGATACGTACCGATCGCCCTCCGCCATTCCGCCAGCGGATACACCGTGACGTCGCTGTACCCGCTGGCGGGTAAATTAAGCCAGATGCGGTCAAACTCCGCGCGCCACGCCTCAGCGCTGAGCGCATCCAGACCGTTTCGGATATGGAACCACGCCACGCGCGGCGCGGGCCGTTGCTGTCTGAACGTTTGCCCGGAGAGCAGCCCGTAGCAGACAAACATGCCCTGCTCGGGCATCGCGCTGAGGATCGCTTCCGCCAGCGGCCCGCCGGTGGCATCGTAGACGACGTCAGCACGCGCGGCGACGGTGCCAATCCGCTGCGCGTCATGCTGCGCGACGGGAATGATACCCATCGCCTCCAGCCGTTCAGCGTGAACGGGGGAACGGTGGATCCCGTACACGGCTTCCGCTCCTGACTGACGTGCCCACTGCCCCAGCAGAATGGCGCAATCCGACCCGGCAGCCGTCAGCAGCACCCGCTTTCCTTCAGGCGGATAGCGGGTAAGCATCATCTGCGCCGCCAGCGGGTTGATATAGGCCCGTGCGGCCAGATGTGCGTCAACAGCGTCCGGAACGGCGATAGCATACTCTGCCGGGCAATCAACATAGCGCTGCCAGGTGCCTTGACCGCGCAGCGGCAGGACGCGTTTACCCAGCAGATGCGCAAAGGACGCGGGCGCGTCGGTGACAATGCCGACACCTTCATACCCCGCTACCGCCGGTAACGGGGTTCTGTGGCGGTAGGCGCCGGTAATGGGAATAAGATCGGACGCGTTCACGGGAGAAAACAGCATTCGCACGCGCAGATGACCCGGCGCAAGCGCCCCAAGCGGCGCGGTTTCAGATTGCAGAACGGTTTCTGGCTCGCCAAAACGGCGATACCAGAGGGCCAGATTTTCCATTACGATCTCACGGCTGATAGCGGAACGACTACTCGCGCCAGCCCATTGCCGGTGCGACGTGTTTGAGAATAGACTCAATCACGTGCGCATTGTAATCCACACCGAGCTGGTTCGGCACGGTCAGCAATAACGTATCGGCTTCGGCAATCGCGTCGTCCTTTTTCAGCTGTTCAATCAGCTTGTCCGGCTCCGCCGCATAGCTGCGCCCGAAGATCGCGCGCGTTTTCTCATCAAGATAGCCCACGCTATCGCTGTCGTTGCGGCTGGCACCGAAATACATCCGGTCGCGGTCGTCCATCAGCGCAAAAATGCTGCGGCTGACCGACACCCGCGGCTGTCGAGAATGCCCTGCCTCTTTCCAGGCCTGACGGTACGCGCGGATCTGTTTTGCCTGCTGAATATGGAACGGCTCGCCGGTTTCATCGTCCTTCAGGGTTGAACTTTGCAGGTTCATTCCCAGCTTTGCGGCCCATACGGCCGTCGCATTGGAACCGGCGCCCCACCAGATACGCTCGCGCAGCCCTTCAGAATACGGCTCCAGACGCAGCAGCCCCGGCGGATTCGGGAACATAGGCTGTGGGTTAGGTTTTGCAAACCCTTCACCGCGCAGCACCTCAAGCAGCACCTCGGTATGACGGCGCGCCATATCCGATTCGTCTTCTCCTTCCTGCGGGACATAGCCGAAATGGCGCCAGCCATCAATGACCTGCTCCGGCGAGCCGCGGCTGATGCCAAGCTGCAAACGACCGCCGGAAATCAGATCCGCCGCGCCCGCATCTTCAGCCATGTACATCGGATTTTCATAGCGCATATCAATCACGCCAGTACCGATTTCGATGGTTTTCGTTTTTGCGCCTATTGCCGCCAGCAGAGGGAACGGCGAGCTAAGCTGTCGGGCAAAGTGGTGCACGCGGAAATACGCGCCATCTGCCCCCAGCTCTTCAGCCGCCACGGCTAAATCGATGGACTGCAGCAGCGTGTCTGCCGCCGAGCGCGTGCCGGACTGCGGAGAAGGCGTCCAGTGACCAAAGGATAAAAATCCGATCTTTTTCATAACCATTTTTCCTGATAATACGTTGCGTTCTGTCCACTTTACGCATTACCCGATAAGAATAAATGCCGTTTATTTAACGGAAAGCATCAAATAAATTGACAGAATAGCGTGGTTCTTCATTCCGCCCCATAATGGGATATAATCTTCCCCACTCTTTTCATGGCAGGTAAAACCGGCAATGGCTTTGATCCCCAAAAACTACGCGCGGCTGGAAAGCGGCTATCGCGAAAAAGCATTAAAAATCTATCCCTGGGTCTGCGGACGCTGCTCGCGCGAGTTTGTCTATTCAAATCTGCGTGAACTCACGGTTCACCATATCGATCACGACCATACCAACAACCCGGAAGATGGCAGCAACTGGGAGCTGTTGTGCCTGTTTTGCCACGATCACGAACATTCGAAATACACCGAAGCGGATCAGTACGGCACCACCGTGGTGGCCGGGGAAGACGCGCAAAAAGACGTGGGCGTCGCCACGTTTAACCCGTTTGCCGATTTAAAAGCGATGATGGATAAGAAGAAATAATCCTCTCGCCCCCTCGTGCTCCTCGAATTTAAAATGTCCAGGTGATAGCGGCGGTTGCAGCCCCCTCATTGCGCCGCATCACGATCGGGCTGTTAATCGCACGATCGCCCAGCCAGGTATAGTCCGCACTCAGCACCGTCCCCCAGTGGGCATCGAACTGATGGCTCCAGGTCAGGCTGGTGTCGACGCCATAGAATCCACCCGGCGCAGCATAGCGGCGATAGCCGGTGCGGCGGCTCTGCCGCTCGCTGACTCCATACCAGGTATTCAGATAACGGCTGTCGCCAAACAGGGCCGCTGACTGAAAGGCAACAGTATCCTGATTATTTTGTAAGGGGATTAGCGTCACGGAGGCCTGATAGCTTGCCCCCTGGCTGTCCGTTAACGGCAGCGTCGCTTTGCCTTCCATACTCAGCCATGGCGCGGCCTGCCAGCCCGCGGAAAGGCCGGTATTCAGGGTGGCATCAATGTCCCCCATCCCTTTCAGATTGTTTGCGCCCTCACGCCAGCCAGAATTTTTCTCAGCCCTTCCGAAATCGTAGCCCAGCGTGTGTTCGAAATACCAGCCGCTGTCGTTTTGCAGGTCATATCCCCCCCCTTTTTGCGCATCAATAAAGAAAGCGCCTTTGCGTCCCTGCAGCACAGGAACCACCTGCCACACCTGCTTGTCTGAGCCTGAGTAACGCGGGGCATACTCCCCCCCAAGCCCGACGGTGAGGGAATCGGACGCGGTGCCATCATCCGCCTGCGCGCCGGAAGCCACGGCCATCAGAAGCGGGACGGACATATACAGGACTTTTTTTATCGCTATCATACTGCTCTCCATACGGACGCTGGCGCCTCCTGATACGGGGGCGGCCACACAACGTTGGCGCAGTATGATTTGGCTGAATCAATGAATCGTCGGGATAGTGTTAAGAAATGGTCAAGGTGAACGGATGTTGTCCAGAAGAGTGCTGATTATTGAAGATGACGCCGATGCGGCTGGCGTGCTCGAGGCCTATTTACGGCGGGAAAATTACGACGTGACCATTACCGGAGACGGTCATTCCGGGCTGGATATGGCGCAGCGGTGGAAGCCCGACCTCATTCTGCTGGACGTGATGCTGCCGGGGCTTAACGGCACCGAGGTGCTGGCTGGCCTGCGTCGTAAAAGCGATGTGCCGGTGATCATGGTCACGGCCATGGGGGATACCCCTGACCGCATTGGCGCCCTGCGATACGGTGCCGATGATTACGTTGTGAAGCCTTATCATCCGGGCGAAGTGGTGGCTCGGGTGCAGGCGGTGCTGCGGCGCAGCAGTAAAAAAGAGACGGACGAAGCAATCCTTCGCTGGCAAACGCTGGAGGTGGACGTGGCCGCCATTGTGGCGTGCGTGGATAACGGCGGCGACGCGCCCGTGATGCTCGATCTTACGCCAACGGAATTCTCGCTTCTGGCAACGCTGCTGCGTTCTCCGGCGCACCCGTTCTCCCGCCAGTATTTACTGGAGCACTGTTTGCCGGAAAGCGAGGCGCTGGAGCGCGTGGTGGATACCCACATTTATAACCTGCGTAAAAAACTGGAAGCGGCGGGGATCTCCGGCGTGCTGATCAACGTTCGCGGCGTGGGTTACAGGTTCAGACAGCCATGATTAAAAATCAGCACTCCTCTCTGTGGCGCTGGATTTGCGCGCGCATCCTGGCGCTGGCTATCGGCAGCGTGATCGTCATTGCCACCTGCATGTGGCTGCGCTATGCGGTTCAGAACTACTGGATAATGGGCAAAATGCCAGCGGCGGTCCGCCAGGAGTTTCTGACGCTCAGCCAGAACCCGCAGGCCAATCCGGCCCGCTTCCACTCGATTGTGGACACCTGGTGGGGCCTGAGCTATTCCACGCCGTCTATCGCCTCAGCCGACTGGGCCACGGTGGCCCTGCTGGTGCTGGTGATGATCCCGTTTATCGTGGTGATGGGGCTCAAACACGCCCGGCCGCTGGCGCTGCAGTTCAGCCGCCTTCGCGATGCGGCAAAGGATGTCGCCGACGGGCAGTTTGGCCGTCAGGCGGAACTGATCGAGGATGCGCCGGCGGAAATGGTCAGCTTTGCGACCGACTTTAACTCCATGACGGGACAGCTCGCCCGCTATGAAAAAGAGCTCCGCGCCTCGCACGTCGCGATGGCGCACGAGCTGCGCTCGCCCCTGACGGCCGCCATCGGGCGTCTGCAGGGCATGTTAGACGGCGTGTTTGATGCCAGCCCGGCGCAGCTCGGCATGGTGATGAAACAGCTCCAGCACCTCAACCGCCTCACCGATGAGCTTCACCTTCTGTCGCTCGCCGACGCGGGTAACCTCGTGCTGGAGGACCAGCCGTTTTGCCTCGATGAGCTGATTCAGGAGCGGGCTGCCTGGATCATGCCCGAGGCTGACGCGCATCATTTTCGGATAACGCTTCGCAACCCGCGCACCAGCCCCTTCAGAGGCGATGCGTTCCGTCTTGGACAGGTCGTTACCATCCTCATGGAAAATGCGCTACGTTACGGACGCGAGGGCGGCCACCTCGAGGTGGCGCTGCACTACGCCAGCGGTCATTACATCCTCGAATTTACCGATGACGGGCCGGGCGTGTCGCCCCAGTTCTTACCGGAAATGTTTAAACGCTTTAGCCGCGAGGAGCAGTCCCGCGCGCGGCATTCCGGCGGCAGCGGCCTCGGTTTATCCATCGCCCGGGCGATTTGCGAGGCGCATGGGGGTGAGATTAGCGCGTCATTGCCGGAAACCGGCGGCCTCGCCGTGCGCATTTTTTTGCCCTGGCACCCGTCCGGTAATGAAAATATCCACTCTTGATAAAGCCTTGACAGAACGTCGAATCTTTCTCGACGTAGCGCGCATTTAATAACGCCATTCCCTTTATGGAGCGGCGTTATGTCAGACGAATTTTTTCTCTCCCTCCGCCACTGCCTGCATCATTTGTACGGCGTGGCGCGCACCCTTTCCTGGCTGCATTTTCTTCCCCTGGCCCTGCTTGCGCTGGCGATTTTTCCGCTGACCGGCTGCGGTGATAAACACGAAAATAAGCCCGACCCTGCGCGAGCGGTACGCTACGTCGTCGTCGGGACCGCCCAGACCCTTCCCGCGCTGGAAAGAACCGGTGAGATCCATGCCCACGATGAAACGACCCTGAGCTTTCGGACCGGGGGCCGAATACTGACGCGCAGCGTTGATATTGGCGACCGGGTCACTGCCGGACAGCTGCTGGCCACGCTTGACAATACAACCGGGAAAAACCAGCTCGACGGCGCGGCGGCTGACTATGAAGGTGCCAAAGCCTCGGCGCAGGTCGCCGCGCTTAACGTCAGTCGAATGCAAAAGCTCATGCCAACGGGTGCTATCGCCCGCACGCAGCTCGACAGCGCCCGTGCCGACTGGCTTGTCGCCCGCGCGCGCTTAAAAAGCAGCGAGGCCGCATGGCGAAATGCCCGCGAAAGCCTCGGCTGGACGCGCCTGATCGCGCCGCAGGCGGGCGTCATCACGGCCGTGAACGCCTCTGCGGGGCAGGTTGTCAGCGATGGTCAGTCCGTGCTGACGCTGGCAACGGGTGAAGCCCGCGACGTGGCGTTTGATATTGCCACTCCGGATGCGATCCCGCCTCTGGATAAGACAGAATTGCGGGTTTCACTCCTCAGCGATCCGTCGGTACAGGCGTCTGCCGCGCTGCGGGATATTACCCCGCAGGCCGATCCTCAGACCCGCACCTGGCGCGTCAGGGCCACCCTGCAAAACCCGCCGGCGGCCATGGCGCTGGGCGCCAGCGTTACCGTCACGTTGCCATCGTCAGCCCCGCGCGGCTACACCCTTCCCGCCTCGGCGCTGACCCGCATCGGCGACAAACCGGCCGTTTTTGTGATTACCCCGCAGTCGCGGGCGCAGCTGCGCGCTGTGGTGCCCGCGAGCTATACGGCCACCTCCGTCATGATTGCCTCCGGCCTTGAGCCGGGCGACAGGGTGATTACGGCGGGCGTGAGCACATTGCGGTCCGGCGAGCCGGTGGTGCCTGGGGAGGTTCAGCCATGAATACCGGACCGGAAGCCAAATTTAACCTCTCCGCTTGGGCGCTGAAGAACCAGCAGATGGTCAGCTTTTTCATGCTGCTGGTAATTGCGATGGGCGTGTTTTGCTATGAGAAGCTGCCGCGTAACGAAGATCCGGCTTTTACCATTAAAACGGCCGTCGTCTCCGCGCAGTGGCCGGGAGCCTCCGTGGCGGATACCACCCGTCTGCTGACCGATACGCTTGAAAAAAAGCTGCAGGAAACGCCCTGGCTGGACTATCTCGAAAGTGAAACCCGGGCCGGACGCACCGTTATCCACGTCAACCTCCGTGACGATACGCCCCCGCAACGCGTGCCGGACATCTGGTATCAGGTTCGCAAAAAAATGCAGGACATCGCGCCGTCCCTGCCTGAATGGGTGCAGGGCCCTGCCGTGGACGACGAGTTTGACGACACGTTCGGCACAATTTATGCCTTTATTCCCGAGGGTTTCACCCTGCGGGAGGTGCGGGATCGCGCAGAGACAATTCGTCGCGAGCTGATGTCCCTGCCGGATATAGGCAAAACCACCCTGCTGGGCGAACAGCAGGAGCAGTGGGTTCTCGCCTTTTCTCCGGCGCGCCTGGCCGGGATGGGGCTTGATATTCAGGAGGTTGCCGACGCCCTCCGGGCGCAAAATGCGGTTGTCCCGGCAGGAACAATGCGTACCGAAAAAGAGAACATGGCGATCAAGGTCAGCGGGGCGCTCACGACCGAAGAGAGCTTACGCGCCGTCACGCTGCACGTGAACAATCGCTATATTCCGCTGACCGACATTGCCACCGTCACCCGGGAAATCGCCGAGCCACCGGCCCCGGCCTATCGGGTGAACGGCAAGCCGGCTATCGGGCTGGCGGTGTCGATGGCGCCAACGGGCAACATGCTGCGTTTCGGCGCTGCGCTGAATGCCAGAATGGCGGCCCTCAGCGCCGGGCTGCCGCACGGTATCGAGATGGTGAAAGTTGCCGATCAGTCAGCGGTGGTCAGTGACGCGGTAAGCGGATTTATCCGGGTGCTTATCGAAGCCGTTGTTATCGTGCTGGCGGTTTCATTTGTCTCGCTGGGCTTACGGGCCGGACTGGTCGTGGCGACGGCCATCCCGCTGGTGCTCGCCATGACGTTTGCCGGGATGATGCTCGCAGGCATCGGCCTTCAGCGCATCTCGCTCGGGGCGCTGATCATTGCCCTGGGCCTGCTGGTGGATGACGCCATGATCGCCGTCGAAACGATGGTCTCGCGGCTGGAAGCGGGGGATTCCCGTCGGCATGCGGCCACCCATGCGTTCAAAACGACGGCCTTCCCGATGCTCACCGGTACTCTGGTGATGATTGCCGGCTTTATTCCCGTTGGTTTTGCGGCCTCCAGCGCCGGTGAATACTGTTTTTCCCTGTTTGCGGTGGTGCTCATTGCCCTGCTCTGCTCCTGGGCCGTCGCGATCCTGTTTTCGCCGCTGACGGGCACGTGGCTGCTGCCGGAAAAAGTCAGACATCACGCGGTAGGCCCCGGCAGGATCGCGCGCGGGTACGGACGACTTTTACGCCTGGCGCTGCGCCACCGGCTCGCTTCCGTGCTGATTGCGCTTGCCGCGCTGGGGCTGTCAGCGTACGGCACGACGTTTATGCAGGGCGAGTTTTTCCCCGCATCGGATCGGCCTGAGCTGCTGGTCAGCCTGACGCTTCCGGCCAACGCGTCGCAGCCGGAAACGCTAAGAGAGGTGAAAAAGCTGGAAAAGGCGCTGGCCGGCAACGGCAACATCGATCGCTATTCGACGTACGTCGGGTCGGGCGCCATCCGTTTTTACCTGCCGATGGACGTGCTGCTGGAAAATGAAAATATCGCCCAGATGGTCGTGGTGGCTAAGGATCTTGAGGCGCGGGATCGTCTGCATGCGCAGCTCAACAGGCTCCTGGCGACGCAGTTTAGCGACATCATCACGCGCGTGTCGCCCCTTGAGCTGGGGCCGCCCGTCGGCTGGCCCATCAAATACCGGGTGAGCGGGCCAGATTATCTGCAGGTTCGGGCGTTGGCGAACCATCTCACGGACGCGATTGGCCGCTCCCCGTTCTCACGCGACGTTAACCAGACGGCCGGAGAGCCTGAAAGGGTCATCACCCTTAAGGTGAATCAGACGGCGGCCAGGGCGGCGGGAATATCGTCAGAAAGCCTCGCCCGCACGCTGAACACCGTCTGGTCCGGCAGCGTTGTCACCTCCATCAGGGATAACGACCGCCTTGTCGACGTGGTGCTGCGGGCCACGGACGATGCACGTCACAGCACCGCCACCCTCTCCTCGCTCACGATTCAGGGGAATGACGGTAAAAAAATTCCGCTCAGCGCCGTCGCGACGCCGGTCTGGGGCGTGGACGATCCGGTCATCTGGCGTCGCCAGCGCGTACCCTTTATCACGGTGCAAACGGACCTTGCCCCGGGCCTGAAGGCTGAAGCGGTATCCGCGGCGCTGCGTCCGGCGGTCGACAAGCTGCGCGCGAGCCTGCCCGCAGGTTACAGCATTGAAGAGGGCGGCGCGGTTGCCGAATCGGACAAGGGGAACAGCTCCGTCTTTACCGTTCTTCCGGTAACGCTGGTCCTCATGCTGTTGCTGCTGATGCTTCAGCTGCGGCGATATTCCCGGATGCTGCTGGCCCTCCTGATGGCCCCGTTTGGCCTGCCGGGGATCGTGCTGGCTATGCTGCCCGGCGGCACGCCGATGGGGTTTGTCGCGCTGCTGGGCGTCATCGCCCTGGCGGGGATGATCGTGCGCAACGCGGTGATACTGATTAGCGAAGTTGACAGCAATCTTGCTCAGGGGATGGCAAACGATGCCGCAATTATGGCGGCCGCGGAGCACCGGGCCAGACCCATCTGTCTGACCGCCTGCGCCGCCATTCTGGGCATGATCCCGATCTCTCATCAGGTCTTCTGGGGGCCAATGGCCTATGCCATTATCGGCGGGCTGCTGGTCGCGACGCTGGTGACGCTGACCGTGTTACCCGCGTCGTTTAGCCTGCTGTTACAGTGGGGAGCTCAGCGCAACGCCGCAGAAGACGGACTGCGCTGAGGCTCCACCGTTTCCCGGCAGATTACGCGGCGATCAGCGCAAAACGGTCTTTCAGGACATGGCGGATTTCCTCCTCCGCCAGCTGCCGCGTTTCAGTGCCGTTCGCCGTGATGGTTTTCAGCACATCGCCCAGCAAAATCTGGCGTCCCTCCGGGCTGTGCTGCACCACCACCCTCTTCTGCACAAAGATGGCATCCGGGTGCGTGGAGTTAAGGTAGTTGGCCGGAACGAAATCAATCCATTCCTGAGGGGTGAGATCAAAGCCGTACTGCCGGGCCCACTCTCCCTCAACCTTCGCCTCAAGCAAATACTCACCCTCCGCGCTGCGGCTCAGTCGGAACGTGTCGAAATCCTGCGTGATATCCACATCAAGCGTGTCCAGCGCCATTGGCGCACGAATACCGTAGCTGCCGAAACCGAGGTCGCAAAGCCACTGTCGGCTATCTACCTCAGCAACGATCGCCATGTGGGTTTTCGGCCGCCGCGCGGGGTAGAACATCGGGCGCGCCGCCACGAAGCGGTAAGGGATCCCTAACGCCTCCAGCGCCATGGCAAAAAGCCCGTTTACCTCATAGCAGTAGCCACCGCGTCCCTGCGTTAACACCTTATCGGCGATATCGTCTGGCGCCAGCGAGACAACTTTGCCCGCCTGTACGTCCAGATTCTCAAAGGGAACGGAAAAGAGCTGATGGCGCATGAGCGCATGCAGGGTGGCCGTATCGACACCCGCCGGTCCGGTATAGTTTATGCGTTTGAAATAGGTGGAAATGTTGAAGTTATCGCTTTGCATAATGCCTCCTTGTCCTGAACATGCCGGACACTATAGATGGCGCGCATCAATGGCTGTATAGTCAGTTTTATCGAAAATTAGCCTGAACAGTTACCCATGTCTGCCCCGTCCCGGTCCTCTCCTCACTATCGCCGTATTGCGGATATGCTGCGTTTTACCATTACGTCCGGCGCGCTGCGCGCCGGTGACAGGATGATCTCCGCGCGCAAACTGGCCGAACGCGAGCGCGTTAGCCTTCCGACGGCGCTGGAGGCCCTCCGCTGCCTTGAGGCTGAGGGGCTGATCGTTGCGCGCCCGCGTTCAGGCTATTACATCCGTCAGACCAGCCAGCCTCCGCGCGCGGAGCCCACGCGCTCCACGCCGGGCCCGGTCCCCGTCACCATGTCCGCCGTGGCCCGGTCGCTGTTCAGCAGTGCAGAAGCCCGGCTGATCCCGCTGGGCGCCGCCCTGCCCGATCCCGCGTGGCTGCCGGGAGATGCGCTGCAGCGGGCGTTGCACTCTGCGGGCCGTCGTCTGGACGCGCATGGACAGAGCTACAGCCTGCCTCCGGGAAGGCGGGATTTGCGAAGCAAGATTGCCGCGCGCTCTGCCCAGTGGGGAGCCCGGTTCAGGGCGGACGATCTCATTATTACCGCAGGCGCGACGCAGGCGCTGCGCCTGGCCCTTCGGGCCGTGTGCCAGCCGGGTGATGTCGTGGCGATTGAGCAGCCAGCCTACTTTGGTACGCTCCTGCTGCTGGAGGATTTAGGCCTGAAGGCTTTAGCGATCCCCACCGACCCTGTGGAAGGCCTGCTGCTGGAACCGCTGGCGGACGCTATTCGCTGCCACCGCCCCGCGGCCGTTCTGGCCTCGCCCACGGTGCAAAATCCTTTGGGTGCCAGCATGCCCGTCGCGCGCAAGCAGGAACTGGTTGCCCTGCTTGAAGAGGCTGAAATTCCTTTAATTGAGGACGATGTTTACGGTGATCTGGTCGGCGAGGGGCAACGCCCTCCGGCCTGCAAGGCGTTCGACCTGAGCGGGAATGTGATCTACTGCAGTTCCCTGTCTAAAACGCTTGCGCCCGGATGGCGAATCGGCTGGATCGCCGCCGGACGCTACTCCCCGCAGGTCTTACAGGCCCGCATGGCCGGAGAATGGGCTGGCGCCCCGCTGCTGGAAGCGGCGACGAGCGATGTTCTGGCGAGCGGCGACTACGATCGCCATCTGCGGCGGCTGAAGCGCCGGATCTCAGAGGGCGTTCGCGCCGTCGTGGCGCAGGTCAAGGCGAGCTTTCCGCCCGGTACGCGCGTTAACGTACCCGCTGCCGGTTTCCTGCTGTGGGTTGAACTGCCTCAGCGGGTCAACGCGCTGGAGGTGCATCGTCGCGCGCTGGCGCTGGGCATTGGCGTCAGCCCTGGCCCCCTGTTTTCCCCTGCCGCGGAGTTAACGCACTTTCTGCGGCTGAACTGCGCAAACGAACCCACGCCCCGCCTGCTGAACGCCGTGGAACAGATTGGTGCGCTGTGTCACGAGCTGGCCGCCCGGCAGGGATAATTTCACAGATTGAGGATTGATCGTTCTTTAACGACTGCTTCAGGATTGGCACTTTTTACCGCTGCCATAAAAGCCGTGAAGTTGTGATTCCAGAGGGTGAGATTGTTATAAAACTGTACTTGCTTTTCATTAGCACCATCACGGTAAATAACAATCCAGACCCGTCTGCTATTTATTTCGGTATTTCCCGGCCCGATTTTAATGATGTTAGCCAGCGCAATCTTACGGGTGGCGTTTTTTTAACTTCATATAAAAACAGGTCATCATAAAACCAGGTTTTACCTGCATTCCCGCCAAATATTGAGGGGTTGGCAGATATCTTTTTCATCCCGTTACAGTCTGAAATGATGCGTTTTGCCTGGCGAATGCGTCTGACAAAAAAGCTTAACAGAATGAAAAGCGCAATGAGGGGCAGCGCGACTGATATAATTTTTAAACTCTCGTGCATCCCTCTGCCCCACCATACCTTTTTTATTAACGCGTGAGTATAACGCGCCGATCGTTGATGACAACAACCCTTACGGTCAGGGAATAATCCGCGCGGCTCTCAACTGCGCGAACAGGCGGAAAAACATCGCATCGGTCGCCTGCATTTGCGTAAAGCCCGTCCTGCGCAGCTTGCTCCCGTCACCAAACATGTCGTAATTCCAGCCAAAGACAAAATCGGCAAACCGCCCGTCGCTCAGCTGCAGAATATCCGCTTCCACCAGCCGCTCTTCGGCAAGCTCGCGCCATACGCCGCGATAGTCGTTAAACAGCTGATGAAATGACAGCCTCACCGGCGGCGCAGAGTCCAGTTCAAACCAGCGTGCGATGCGCGGCCACAGCTCGCTCCAGCGCCAGATATCGCCATTGTTTACGTTGAACGCCTGATTCTGTGCCGCAGGTGACGCGGCGGCCCACACCGTGGCCTCGGCCAGCAGCCCGGCGTCGGTATGGTCAACGATGCTGTGCCAGGCCTGTTCCGAACCGGGAAAACGCAGCGGTAACCCCAGCGCCTTGCACAGGGAGGCGTACAGGGCGATGCTCAGCGCAAGGTTCATGGCATTACCCGGTACCGCGCTCCCCACCACGCCCGGCCTGATAGCATTCCAGTGCCAGCGTTTCCCCAGCTGAAACTGGCTGAGCCACGCTAGCTGCGCGGCGTTAAATTCGGCACCCAGTACGCCGGGATCGCTTTCCCGCGCCGGGGTTTTAAACGGCCCCAGATGCGCACCATAGACTTTGTACCCCTGCATCAGGCTTACCGTCTGCAAAGGCGCCGTTTTTTCGAGGGTGCTGACCAGATTACGCAGCATGGTGACGTTCGGCTCAACCATGTCCGTCCAGTTCGCCGCGTTCGCCCAGGCGCTGTAAAAGATGTGGGTGACACCGTTCAGGGCGTGCAGCGCCCGTGCGGTATCCCTCGCATCCAGTAAATCGACGTTCACCACGGGAATGCCGTCCGGATGGGTTACCTCGCGGCGACTGAGGCCAATCACCTCCCACTGATGGTGCAGGAGCGTATTGACCAGCTGTCTGCCGACAATGCCGCTGGCGCCCGCGACCAGGGCGACGTTGTGTTGCTGCATCTTATTCATGGTGTTTCTCCGGAAAGGGTGACAGACGCAGTGTGATCTATTATTTTTTCTGGAGATATCCCCTGAAATCGATGGCACTTATAAGCAGAATCATTAAATGAATAATAAGCTCACCGCCATTTCTACCTTTCTACGCGTCGCTGAAGCGGGCTCGTTTTCAGCGGCCGCCCGTCAGACCGGTATTAAGCAGTCCGCCGTCAGTCAACAGATCGCGGCGCTTGAGGATGAGCTTGGCGTGGTGCTGCTGCACCGTACGACGCGTACGATGAAGCTGACCGAACAGGGTGAACGTTACCGGCGAGATATGCAGCTTGTGCTGGACGCTATGGGGGAAGCGGAAAGGCGTTTACATCCTGCCGATCATCGCGTTCAGGGACGCGTCCATGTCCAGTTGCCGAGCGGCCTGGGGCAGATCATTTTGCCGCATCTGCTGGCGCTACAGCGCCTGCATCCCGAACTGCAGCTGATGATTTCCCTGGATGACCGCCTTGCCGATCTGGTGACGGAGGGCGTGGATGTCGCGATACGGCTGAGCAGCGAGCCTCCGCAGGCGCACGCGGCTCGCGTGCTGGCGCGTATTGAAGCCGCGCTGTTTGCCGCTCCCGGTTCTCAGGCCGTACACGCCGTCAGCGAACTTACCACGCTGCCACACGTACGGTTCAGCGGTATTCCGCTGGATGCCCCCCTGCGCCTGATTTCTGACGAGGAAACGGTCGAGGTCAACGTGAATACCGTTTTCCGTGCCAACACCAGCGACGCGCTGCTGCAGGCGCTGGAGTCAGGCATCGGTATCGGCGGCATGCAGCGACCGCTCGTGGCCAGGGCGCTGCAGGCGGGCACGCTGGTGCCGGTGCTGCCCGAGTGGCGGTTACCCGATCGCTTCCTCTATGCCGTCTATCCTGACGCCCGCTTTATTCCGCAGCGCGTCAGAAAGGTCGTCAGCGTGATTGAGCAGTTGCTGCCTGAAATACTGAAGAAAAACTGATTTTTCCGCCGTAAATGACGTGCATTTTTTAACCGCCAGGAATAGAGTATTTTTACCGTATTCTCCTCTTTCTGGAGCACTTATGCCGGATTATCTTTTTTTCCAAAAAGGCCCGAACCTGATTGCGATCGAGAGCGCAAACACCGATGCGGCCGCTCAGCTCATCGCTCAGGGGTTTGAAAAACAGTTTGAGGAGATTGGCGCCGCGGATGAAAAAGAGGCGCTTACCCGCCTTGCCGATATCCGTAAAAATAACGAGATCGATCGCTATAACTTCCTGGCCGGAGCGGGCGAAATGCCGCTGATCGGCGCGCTGGCGGCTGCGGCAACCTGGTTGGTGCAAAAGAAATAACGCAACCATCTTCTACTTCGCCACCGGCAAATCGGCGTACCGCGTCGTATAGGCCGGTGACAGCATCTCACGCTTCATCGCCCAGGATTTCTCAATACCCTGCCCGGCGAACCATATCTTCCCTTTACCGGAATGATTTACGCTGTCCATCATCTCCATCAGCGCCGCGCTGTTGGCGCGCAGACGATTATCGTCAAACAAATTAAGCTGGGCGACGCCGCTGCTGAAAAAGTCCGCCAGCATGACCCCGGCTTTCATATAGCGATAGCCGTCGAGCCATATGCGCCCCAGCGCCTCCGTGGCGGCGCGGATGATATCGCGCGAGTCATTGGTGGGCGTCATCAGGGTGACAGAAGCCTGATTGCCGTAATAAATTTCGTTGTCCGCATGCGGGCTGGTGCGAACAAATACGCTGATAAAACGACAGTATTGATGCTCGCCGCGCAGTTTTTCCGCAGCGCGTTCCGCGTAGGCGCAAATAGCCTGGTGCATCTCTTCATATTGGGTAATACGGTGTCCAAACGAACGGCTACAGATGATTTGCTGCTTCGTGGGGGTGAACTCCTCCAGATCAAGACAGGGCTCACCGCGCAGTTCGCGGGCCGTACGTTCCAGTACCACGTTGAAATGTTTGCGTATGACCCAGGACGACGCTTCCGCCAGCTCCAGCGCCGTGGTGATCCCCATAGCGTTGAGCTTTTTCGTGATGCGCCGCCCTACCCCCCACACCTCCTCTACCGGAACCTTTTCCAGCAGCTTACGCTGCCGCTCGCGGCCTGAGAGATCGACCACGCCGCCAGTGCCGGACCATCGTTTCGCCGCATAGTTGGCCAGCTTCGCCAGCGTTTTGGTCGGGGCAATACCGACGCCAACGGTTAGGCCCGTATTTTTTAAGACCTCTGTGCGCATCTGGTGACCGAACGCTTCCAGCGACAGGCAGTGGCTGACCCCTGAAACGTTCACGAACGCCTCATCGATGGAGTAAATCTCGATTGCCGGGGCGAGATCGGTCAGCGTCTGCATGACCCGACTGCTGAGATCGGCATACAGCGCATAGTTCGAGCTAAAGACGTAAACTTTTGACGGGTATAGCTTTTCTTTGAATTTAAAATACGGCTCACCCATTTTTATGCCGAACTGCTTTGCCTCCCGCGACAGCGAAATAATGCAGCCGTCGTTATTGGACACCACCACGATGGGTTTCCCCTGCAGATCGGGGCGGAATACCTTCTCGCAGGAGGCGTAAAAGCTATTCACATCAACCAGCGCGAACATGTTTATGCGTTTTGAGAGTGTGGGTGACGACGCCGAAGATCTGCAGCTCCTCTTCGGACTGAAAGGTAATCGGCTGATAGCGGGCATTATGCGGCAGAAGTCTCAGAACCGGACGGGTCTGTAGCTCTTTCACCGTAAACTCACCGGCGACCGACGCCACGACGATATCACCGTGTTCGGCATTTAACGAGCGATCGACCACCAGCAGATCGCCGTCGCCTATCCCCGCCCCAATCATGGAGTCTCCACTCACCTTGATAAAATAGGTCGCACTGGGGTGTCTGACTGCCAGCCGGTTAAGATCGAGACGATCCTCCACATAATCCTGCGCCGGGCTGGGAAAACCACAGGCCACGCGTTCTAAAAACAAAGGTAATTCAATGTTTTGTTTTGGGTGATAAGAAAAGAGAGTGTCCATAATGCCTTTCTCGCCAGATACTGTATATAAATACAGTATTACGAATTATGGACAAGGATCAAGGTCATTTCCAAAGGCGAACCCAAACGCGTTGAAGTTTGAGCGGTTTTAATTTAGCAACGTTGCCCGCCGATAACCCGCCCCACGGTTCTCCCCGGAATGCATTAAGAGACGCGCCAAGATAAGTCATTAAAAAGTCATATAGCAAATACTTCATAATGACTTATTTGGAAATTTAATCACTACCAAATCACTGCATGTTGACTTTTAAGTCAGATAAAAGCATATTTTACCGAACGAATTAACAAGACTTACTGGAGAATATTTTCAATGCCAGCCCGTGACTATCCAGACAAGCGTGTTGCACGCGGTCTGGCAAAGGAGGCCGATCTCAGGATGTTGAGCGCCCGCATCGATCCCGATCTGATGGAGTACATCAGAACCACCGCCTTTGAGACGCGTAAGAGCAAGCAGGAGATTGTGGCGGAAGCATTAGCGCTGCACAGGCAGAAAAGTCAGACAGGAGCCTAAGCGCGCAAAGCCGGAAGCATCCTTCAGGCTTTGCGCGTGTCACCTTTAATCCATCAGCGAATTCAGCGTTTCCAGTGCTTCAGGCGGCAACCGCAGCTCCCCCGCCGCGAGGTTTTGCCGTAAATGCGCTACGGAAGAGGTGCCAGGGATCAGCAGAATATTCGGGGAACGTTGCAGCAGCCATGCCAGCGCAACCTGCATTGGCGTGGCGCCAAGTGAATCCGCGACGGTCTTCAGCCCGGAAGATTGCAGTGGCGTAAAGCCGCCCAGCGGGAAGAACGGCACATACGCGATCCCCTGCTGCGCCAGCAGATCCACCAGCGCGTCGTCACCCCGGTTCACAATGTTGTACATGTTCTGCACGCACACCACCGGCACCATCTTCTGGGCTTCCGCAACCTGGGTTGCCGTGACGTTGCTCAGGCCAATATGACGCACCAGACCCTGCTGCTGTAATTCGGCCAGAGTGGAGAGCGGTTCCGTAATCGACCCTTCCGCCGGCCCGTGTGCGCTAAACATGATCCGCAGATTCACCACGTCCAGCACGTCCAGCTGCAGATTACGCAGGTTGTCATGCACCGCCTGCGTCAGTTCCTGCGCGGAAAAGGCCGGCAGCCAGGCACCTTTGTCGTTGCGGCGGGCACCAATCTTGGTGACGAGCGTCAGATCGTCCCGGTACGGGTGAAGCGCCTCGCGGATCAGCTGGTTAGTGACATGAGGACCATAAAAATCACTGGTATCAATGTGGTTCACCCCCGCCGCCACCGCTTCTCGCAGCACGTCCAGCGCGGCCTGCTTATCCTTCGGTGGGCCAAAGACGCCCGGCCCGGCGAGCTGCATCGCACCGTAGCCCAGTCGTTTTACCGTCCGCGTCCCGAGCGCGTACGTCCCGCTTTTATCAATGCTGCTCATGTTAACCTTCCTCATAAAAATGATCCGGATTTACAACAGGTTCCTTACCGGAGCCCTTAGTTAAGCGCGAGTTAAATTAAAGTTTAAATTCTATACGACGATAGTATTGGTGTACCTCTGCATCCTTTCTAACGGACGACCGCTATGCTGAAAAATTTGCACGTGATTACCGGTATTATCTTTGCCCTCACCATATTCTGTCTGCTGCAAGTTGTCACGGGAGGGTTGTTCTACTCTGCCGTTAGCAACGATCGCCATAATTTCCAGAATTCCGGCGTGCTCAATGCCCAGCAGGAGAGCCTGAGCGACAGCGTAAACACGCTGGTGAAAACGCGCGTCACCGTCACCCGCGTGGCGATCCGCTACCTGAAAAACCAGCGCGACCCGGCTTCCCTTGCAGCGATCAATAAACTGCTTGGCACCGCAGCCGACTCGCTGGCAAAAGCCGAAGCCTATAACAAAGAGTGGCAGAAGCTGCCGCAGGTTAACGGCCAGGAGGCGGCATTAACCGACGAGATGCAGAAGTCCTGGAACCAGATGCACGAAGTGATGCGCTTATCGATTGAGTATCTGCGTGCCGACAACTACCAGGCCTATGGCGATCTGGACGCGCAGCAGGCGCAGGACGAGATGGAAGCGGTCTATAACCGCTGGCGCGCCGAAAACAACACACTGCTGAAGGCCGCAACCGAAGAGAACCAGAGCAGCTTCACGCAGATGCAGTGGACGCTGGCGGCTATTCTGCTGGCCGTTATCGCGGTTCTGGTGGTCATCTGGCAGGGTTTACAACACCTGCTGTTAAAACCTCTCCACTCCATTATGAACCATATTCGCGCCATTGCAGGGGGCGACCTGACGCAGGAGATCGCTATCTCCGGTCGCAATGAGATGGGCCAGCTGGCCGCCGGCCTGCATGAGATGCAGCAGTCGCTGGTGACCACCGTCAGCGCCGTACGGGGAAGTACGGATTCCATCTACACCGGCGCAGGCGAAATTGCCGCAGGGAGCAACGATCTTTCCGCCCGCACCGAGCAGCAGGCCGCCTCGCTCGAAGAGACCGCCGCCAGCATGGAAGAGCTGACCGCGACGGTTAAGCAGAACTCCGATAACGCCCGTCAGGCCACGCTGCTGGCGAAAAACGCCTCTGAAACGGCCGCGCGCGGCGGTCACGTCGTGGATAACGTGGTTCGCACCATGAACGAAATCGCCGACAGTTCACAGCAAATTGCGCATATTACCGGCGTGATCGACAGCATCGCGTTCCAGACCAACATTCTGGCGCTTAACGCAGCGGTGGAAGCGGCACGCGCCGGGGAACAGGGCCGTGGTTTTGCGGTTGTTGCAGGTGAAGTCCGTACGCTGGCGAGCCGCAGCGCGCAGGCGGCGAAAGAGATCAAAGGGCTTATCGAGAACTCCGTCAGCCGGGTGAATACTGGTTCTGAGCAGGTCAGCGAGGCTGGCACCACCATGAAGGAAATTGTCGCCGCCGTGACCCGCGTGACCGATATTATGGGTGAGATTTCATCTGCCTCTGACGAGCAGAGCCGCGGCATTGAGCAGGTGAGCCTGGCCGTTTCGCAGATGGACAGCGTGACGCAGCAAAACGCCGCGCTGGTGCAGGAGTCCGCCACGGCGGCTGCGGCACTGGAAGATCAGTCCGAGCAGCTGCGCCAGGCGGTAGCGGCGTTTCGTCTGAACGGCAAAGAAAAAGCGGTCGCCCCGCGCCCGGCCAATCTGAAAACGCCACAGCTGCTGCGCCCGGCAACGACAACCGCCTCCACCGACAGCAACTGGGAAACGTTCTGAGTCACCGGCGGGCGAGGAGATCGCCCGCTAGCGGCTGCGCTTGGCGTGTCGCTCCCAGTTTTCCTGTTTTGCCTCATCCGATTTTCGCAGTGAAACATAACATGCCCCGCTGCCGCCGTGATGCGGCAGCGCCACGCAGAAGGCCTGCACTTCCTCGAACTCGGTTAACCAGCGCGCAAGATAGCTGCGCACCACATTGGGATGCGAGTTCTGCTCGCGCCCTTTCCCGTGAATGATAATCAGATTGCGTAACCCGTCTCGTCCGGCCTGGCGAATAAAAGAATAGAGCATCTGACGGCAGCGTTCGGCGGGCTGACGCAGGAGGTTTAAGCTGGCCTGGCGGGCGTATTTACCCGTGCGCAGCTTATCAATAACGCCCTGCTGTACCCCTTCGCGCTGGAACGCCAGCGGTTCTTCCAGGGGAAGCACGTCAAGAAAATCCAGCGTCAGGAAGTTATCCAGCTGTTCGCTATCCACCTCCTCGCGCGTCCGCGTATTGCGGCTGGGCTGCCAGTGAATATCCGCGCAGCGCTTCAGGGGCTGGACATCTTCCATGGCGTCAAGAAAAAATGATTTGTCGTCAGGGTTCATGGACATCCTCCGGCTACATCTGAGGACTGTACTATACCTGCGCCAGAGACCGGCCTCAATCACCGTTACAGGGCGATGCGTGGCAATAATATTAACCTGATGAATATATATAGTAATTATTAAATAAACTTAAATCAGACTTAACTAAAATTTCAGCAAAGGTAAAATACGTGATTTATGTTAAAATTTCGTGAAATCAATCACTCGCCCGCCTTTCATTTTTCGGGAAAGGTGTTATACCTAAATATACCTGCCTCATGGAAATAATACTCAGGATTGGCGAAAGGACGTACTGCTGTGTGTACTATAGGGTCTGTCTGATGTCGGGCAGATCCTGTTTTTTTAATCTGTATTTCACGCGACGACTATTTTCCTCACCTCCCTTCTGAACTGCGTAATTAATGACTCAGCAAGGGGAGTCTGACGTGAATCACGACGCTGAATTAAATAATAGGTTGCTTTAGGAAGCGATTCGACAACCGGCAGCATGACCAGACGGTGTGCCAGCAGCGGGTCACAGCCTAGCTCCTGCGGCAATATGCTTAAAAAATCACTTTGCGCGACCAGGCTAATACAGGAAGAAAATGTTTCGCAAACCACACCAATTCGCGGTATTTGCGAACGATCGCTAAATACCTCCTCTAATTGCTTATAATAACTTCCCCGCGGCGTCGGCATTGTCCAGTTATAATGCAGAAGTTCATTAATTGACGTTGCCCCCATTGCCGGGTGACCTTCCCGACAAAATACCGCAAACGGTTTTTCGAAGAGCTTTTCAAACGTAAATTCCTGGTCGTAAGGCCCCTGATAATAGGTATTGATGGTGAAGTCCAGCTCGCCCTGGCGTAATTCATTGATCATCGACACCAGCTGCCCTTCCATAATCCGCACCTTGACCTGCGGATGCTGCGCATGAAAGCGGGTGATAACGGCGGGCATCAGCGTGCGTGAAACGCTGGCCCCCATCCCGATGTTGATCTGCCCGGCCAGCTCCCCCTGCCGCTGACGGATATCATCCTGCGCCGCGCGCAGCTCTTCCAGAATCAACCTGGCACGCTGGTAAAAGCCCTCACCGCATTCGGTCAACGCGACGCCTTTACTCCTGCGCACGAAAAGCTGCGCCGCCATGCCCTCCTCCAGCTCTTTGATGGATTTGGTCAGCGCCGGCTGGGAAAGATTCAGCGTCCTGCTGGCACCGCGAATGCTGCCCTGACGCGCAACCTCAACAAACGCCCGGATTTGATGAAATTTAATCTGGAATGTCATAGCCCGACCGATAACCGTTGTTTATCAGAGTAAAGAAACTGTCATCTACTTTAATGGAAAGGGATGTGCGAGGGTAATTCCTGAACGGTTAAAACTGTGAAAAATCGGTTAGTGATAAGTAAAAACTATCACAGCGTGAAGCAGTTCACATATTTTAATGATGACAGGAACAGATATGGACACACTGGCGCAGTACATCCAGACATTATCCCCGCTGCTGAGCGCATGGCGTCGCGATTTTCACCATTTCGCGGAATCCGGCTGGGTAGAGTTTCGAACGGCCGCGAAAGTCGCGGAAATCCTCGATTCGCTGGGTTACGAACTGGCGATGGGCCGCGACGTCGTCGATGCCGAAAGCCGGATGGGGCTGCCCGATGCCGCTACCCTGGCGCAAGAGTTTGCCCGCGCGCGGGCGCAGGGCGCGCCAGAGAAATGGCTGGCGCCGTTTGAGGGCGGGTTTACCGGCATTGTGGCGACCCTCAATACCGGACGTCCTGGACCGACCCTGGCGTTTCGCGTCGACATGGATGCCCTTGATTTAAGCGAAGCGCTGGATGAAAGCCATCGCCCGTTCCGCGACGGGTTTGCCTCCTGCAACGCGGGCATGATGCACGCCTGCGCGCACGATGGACACACCGCTATTGGTCTGGGGCTGGCGCAGGTGCTTAAGCAGAATGACGCGCAGCTCAACGGCACCATCAAGCTGATCTTCCAGCCTGCTGAAGAAGGCACCCGCGGCGCGCGCGCCATGGTTGCCGCCGGGGCGCTGGACGACGTGGACTATTTCACGGCCATCCATATTGGTACCGGCGTCCCTGCCGGAACGGTGATTTGCGGCAGCGATAACTTTATGGCCACCACCAAGTTTGACGTGAACTTTACCGGCGTTGCCGCACACGCGGGCGGTAAACCGGAGGACGGACGTAACGCCCTGCTCGCCGCCGCGCAGGCCGCCCTCGCCCTGCACAGCATCGCCCCGCACAGCGACGGCGCCTCCCGGGTGAACGTCGGAGTGATGCAGGCGGGCAGCGGACGCAACGTGGTGCCCGCGAATGCCCTGATAAAGGTTGAAACGCGCGGCGAAAGCGAAGCGATTAATCAGTATGTCTTTGAACGCGCGCAGGCGGTTATTACCGGCGCAGCGGCGCTCTACGGCGTGAGCGCCGAGATGCGCCTGATGGGCGCCGCAACCTCCAGCGCGCCGACACCGGCGTGGGTTGATTACCTGCGCGAACAGGCGAGCCGGGTTTCCGGGATTATTCACGCCATCGATAAGGTGAAGGCGCCAGCGGGTTCCGAAGACGCCACGCTGATGATGGCCCGCGTGCAGGAGAACGGCGGCATGGCGTCCTATATGGTGTTCGGCACGGATTTGAGCGCCGGACATCACAACGAAAAATTCGACTTCGATGAACAGGTCATGGCGATTGCCATTGAAACGCTGGCGCGAACTGCGCTCAATTTCCCGTGGACGCGAGGTGTGTAATGCAGGAGAACTACGCTTTTATTGCCGATGCGATCGACACGCGATGTCGGACGTTAACCGATATTGCCGACGCGATCTGGGATCGTCCTGAAACCCGCTTCGAAGAGTTCTGGTCCGCCGAACGGCTGGCCAGCGAGCTGGAGGCCGAGGGCTTCACGCTGACGCGCGAGGCCGGCGGTATTCCAAATGCCTTTATCGCCAGCTTCGGCAGCGGGAAACCGGTCATTGCCCTGCTGGGCGAATACGACGCGCTGGCCGGGCTAAGCCAGCAGGCGCACTGCGCGACGGCGCAATCCGCCACGCCGGGGGCCAACGGCCACGGCTGCGGGCATAACCTCTTAGGCACCGCGGCGCTTGCGGGCGCGGTGGCGGTGAAAAGCTGGCTGGAGCAGCGCGGCGGCAGCGGAACGGTGCGTTTTTACGGCTGTCCCGGTGAAGAAGGTGGCTCCGGGAAAACCTTTATGGTGCGCGAAGGCCTGTTTGATGACGTCGATGCCGCCGTCACCTGGCACCCGGAAGCCTTCGCCGGGATGTTTAACGTCAGCACGCTGGCGAATATTCAGGCCGCCTGGCGTTTTCACGGCGTGGCGGCACACGCGGCCAACTCCCCTCATCTGGGACGCAGCGCGCTGGACGCCGTGACGCTGATGACTACCGGCACCAACTTCCTCAACGAACACATCATTGAGAAAGCGCGCGTCCATTACGCCATTACCGATACCGGCGGGATTTCACCCAACGTGGTGCAGGCGCAGGCTGAGGTGCTGTACCTGATCCGCGCCCCGGAGATGGCCGATGCGCAGCAGATCTACGAACGCATCGATAAAATCGCCCAGGGCGCGGCGATGATGACCGAAACCACCGTCGAGTGTCGCTTTGATAAAGCCTGCTCCAGCTACCTGCCAAACCGCACGCTCGAGGCGGCGATGTATCGCGCCCTGCAGCACTACGGCACGCCGCTCTGGACGGAGGAAGAACGCGCCTTCGCCCGCGAGATCCGCGCCACCCTGACGCCCAACGATCTGCAAAACAGTCTGAAAAATATTGCCGCGACGGGCGGTGATGCGGGTAAAGCCTTTGCCCGGCGTCATCAGGAGACGCTGCTGGTGGATGAAGTCGCGCCTTACGCCATCACCGACAACGTGCTGGCGGGTTCAACCGACGTGGGCGACGTCAGCTGGAAAATGCCGGTCGCCCAGTGCTTCAGCCCCTGCTTTACCGTCGGCACGCCGCTGCACACCTGGCAACTGGTGGCGCAGGGACGTACCTCCATTGCCCACAAAGGCATGCTGCTGGCCGGAAAAGTGATGGGCGCAACCGCGCTTAACCTGCTGCAGGACGCGGCGCTGCTGAAAAAATGCCGTGAAGAGTTCGAACAACAAATACAAGAAAAACCGTACGTGTGTCCGATCCCACAGGGCGTGACACTGTCACCTTTAAAATAAAAAAACACAACACAACAACACTCCCGAGGAACGCCCATGAGTATGTCTTCCATACCTTCGCATTCCCCATCCGGTAAGCTCTATGGCTGGGTTGAAAGGATCGGCAATAAAGTGCCGCACCCTTTCCTGCTGTTTATCTATCTGATTGTGATTTTAATGGTCGCCACCGCCGTGCTCTCCGCCTTTGACGTGAGCGTGCGCAGCCCGGCTGACGGCAGCCTGGTGGCGGTAAAAAACCTGCTCAGCGTTGACGGGCTGCACTGGTTTTTACCCAACGTGATTAAAAACTTCAGCGGCTTCGCCCCGCTCGGCGCCATTCTGGCGCTGGTGCTGGGCGCCGGGCTGGCTGAACGCGTGGGCTTGCTGCCTGCATTAATGGTGAAGATGGCTTCTCACGTCAGCGCGCGTTACGCCAGCTATATGGTGCTGTTTATCGCCTTCTTCAGCCATATCTCCTCCGACGCCGCGCTGGTGATCATGCCGCCGATGGGGGCGCTGATTTTCCTCGCCGTCGGGCGTCACCCCGTGGCGGGCCTGCTGTCGGCGATTGCGGGCGTGGGCTGTGGATTTACCGCCAACCTGCTAATCGTCACCACCGACGTGCTGCTCTCTGGCATCAGCACGGAGGCGGCAAAGACCATCGATGCGGCAATGCACGTCAGCGTGATCGACAACTGGTACTTTATGGCCAGCTCGGTGATTGTCCTGACGATTGTCGGCGGGCTGATTACCGATAAAATCATCGAGCCGCGGCTGGGTAAATGGGAAGGCCGTAGCGATGAAAAGCTGGAGACCCTGAGCAAAGAGCAGCGCTTCGGCCTGCGCGTGGCGGGCGTGGTCTCGCTGGCCTTTATCGCGCTGGTGGCGCTGATGGTGGTGCCGGAAAACGGCATATTGCGCGATCCGGTTAAACATACCGTCCTGCCCTCGCCGTTTATTCAGGGCATCGTGCCGCTGATTATTCTGTTTTTCTTTGTCGTCTCGCTCGCCTACGGTATCGCTACCGGCAAAATCCGCCGTCAGGGCGATCTGCCGCAGCTGATGATCGAGCCGATGAAAGAGATGGCGGGCTTTATCGTGATGGTGTTCCCGCTGGCGCAGTTTGTGGCGATGTTTAACTGGAGCAACATGGGCAAGTTTATGGCCGTGAGCCTGACCGACGCGCTGGAGGCAGCCGGGCTAAGCGGCGTACCGGCGTTTGTCGGCCTGGCGTTGCTGTCATCCCTGCTGTGCATGTTTATCGCCAGCGGCTCCGCCATCTGGTCGATTCTGGCCCCGATCTTCGTGCCGATGTTTATGATGCTGGGGTTCCATCCGGCATTTGCCCAGATCCTGTTCCGCATCGCGGACTCCTCGGTGATTCCGCTGGCGCCGGTTTCGCCGTTTGTTCCGCTGTTTTTAGGCTTCCTGCAGCGCTATAAACCCGAGGCCAAACTGGGTACCTACTATTCGCTGGTTTTACCCTACCCGCTTATCTTTTTAGGGGTATGGCTGGTGATGCTGGTGGCATGGTATCTTGTCGGCCTGCCGATTGGGCCGGGGATTTACCCGAGGCTGAACTAAAGGAATGAGGATGCTGAGATTACTCGAAGATAAGATTGCGACGCCGCTCGGGCCGCTGTGGGTGATCGCGGACGAGCAGTTCTGCCTGCGCGCCGTCGAATGGGAAGAGCACAGCGACCGCATGGAAGAACTGCTCCATGTTCACTACCGCTCACAGGGGTATGAACGTATCCGCGCCACCAACCCGGGCGGGCTGAGCGACAAGCTTGCGGCCTACTTCGAAGGCGATCTCAGCATCATCGATACTCTGCCGACCGCCACGGCAGGCACGCCTTTTCAGCGCGAAGTGTGGCAGGCGCTGCGGTCCATTCCCTGCGGGCAGGTCATGCATTACGGCCAGCTCGCGGAACAGCTAGGCCGCGCGGGCGCCGCACGCGCGGTGGGTGCCGCTAACGGCTCTAACCCGGTCAGCATCGTGGTGCCCTGCCATCGCGTCATTGGCCGCAACGGCACCATGACAGGCTATGCCGGCGGCGTGCAGCGAAAAGAGTGGTTGCTGCGTCACGAAGGGTATCTCCTGCTCTAGCTTCCAGGCTTTTTGTGCTTAATTTTCTTCCGGTTAGGCTAAAAATCCATAATCAAGCTGTGGAATTTCAAGAAGATGGCGACACAATGTCGCCACTTGTCCTTATTGAGGGTTTGTCAGGCTTACGTACTTACCAAAAAGATGTTAAAATTGACCAATATCAATTAAGGCTTGAGCAAACCTATGATCCCGGAAAAGCGAATTATACGACGCATTCAGTCTGGCGGTTGTGCTATCCATTGCCAGGATTGCAGCATCAGCCAGCTCTGTATCCCGTTTACTCTGAATGAGCATGAACTCGATCAGCTTGATAATATCATCGAGCGCAAAAAGCCTATTCAGAAAGGGCAGACGCTGTTTAAAGCGGGAGACGAACTGAAATCGCTCTATGCTATCCGTTCTGGCACCATCAAAAGCTACACCATCACCGAACAGGGTGATGAGCAGATCACCGGCTTCCATCTGGCGGGCGACCTGGTGGGCTTTGATGCCATCGGCACGGGCCATCACCCGAGCTTTGCTCAGGCACTCGAAACCTCTATGGTTTGCGAAATCCCGTTTGAAACCCTGGACGATCTGTCCGGCAAGATGCCTAACCTGCGTCAGCAGATGATGCGTCTGATGAGCGGTGAGATCAAAGGCGATCAGGACATGATTCTGCTGCTTTCTAAAAAGAACGCAGAAGAGCGCCTGGCCGCATTTATCTACAACCTCTCCCGCCGCTTCGCCGAGCGTGGCTTCTCGCCGCGTGAGTTCCGTCTGACGATGACGCGTGGCGATATCGGTAACTACCTGGGCCTGACCGTGGAAACCATCAGCCGTCTGCTGGGCCGTTTCCAGAAAAGCGGGATGCTGGCCGTTAAAGGTAAATACATCACTATCGAAAACGGTGAGGCGCTGGCCGTTCTTGCCGGGCACGCCCGCAACGTAGCGTAACTCTCCGCATGTTGATGACCAGACTGATAAATTCTTGTGATTTATTGGTCTGGTATAATCACTCCCGTTTCAAGATATTTTCACCGTAGCACGTCCCCACACAGCACCCAAAAGGTTCTCGTTGAGGTTATGAATTGAGAGAAAGTTTGTTTTTCGTTTCAGTCGTGATTGCCTCTGTGACCTTTATCTTCATCTGGATCATGCTTGTCGGCCCAATGAAGGGGGAGGAAAAAACCTACGTTCAGGACTCCACGACCTTTGCGATAGCGGTGATGGTGCTGCTGTTTATTGCGTTTATCGCGGTGACGACTACGGTGCTTTTCCTCTGATAAATTTTCATGAATTATTGATCTGGCAAAACCTCCCCTCTGTTTCATTCAGGATATATAGGTTACTCTTTTAATTACAGACTGTGGTGACAGTAGTAAGGAGACCTGTATGGCCAAGTATCAAAACATGCTGGTAGCTATCGATCCGAATCAGGACGATCAGCCGGCATTACGACGTGCTGTGTATTTACATCAACGGATTGGTGGCAAAATCAAAGCGTTTTTGCCGATCTATGACTTCTCGTATGAGATGACCACCCTTCTGTCGCCTGACGAGCGCACCGCTATGCGTCAGGGCGTCATCAGCCAGCGTACCGCGTGGATCCGTGAACAGGCGAAGTATTACCTGGAAGCGGGTGTGCCCATTGATATTAAAGTGGTCTGGCATAACCGACCTTTTGAAGCCATTATCCAGGAAATTGTCGCCGGCGGGCACGACCTGCTGCTGAAGATGGCGCACCAGCACGACAAGCTGGAATCCGTGATCTTCACCCCGACCGACTGGCACCTGCTGCGCAAATGTCCTTGCCCGGTCTGGATGGTGAAAGACCAGCCGTGGCCTGAAGGCGGGAAAGCCGTTGTGGCGGTAAACCTCGCGAGCGAAGAGGATTACCACAACTCGCTGAACGAGAAGCTGGTGAAGGAGACCATCCAGCTTGCCGACCAGGTGAATCATACCGAAGTGCATCTGGTGGGCGCCTATCCGGTCACGCCGATCAATATCGCCATTGAGCTGCCTGAATTTGACCCGAGCGTGTACAACGACGCGATCCGGGGTCAGCATCTGCTGGCCATGAAAACGCTGCGTCAGAAATTCAGCATCGATGAGAAAATGACCCACGTGGAAAAAGGGCTGCCTGAAGAGGTGATCCCGGACCTGGCGGAACACCTGCAGGCGGGGATTGTGGTGCTGGGCACCATTGGCCGAACCGGTATTTCTGCCGCGTTCCTCGGCAATACCGCCGAACAGGTGATCGACCATCTGCGCTGCGACCTGCTGGTCATTAAGCCGGATGATTACCAGACGCCGGTTGAGCTGGACGATCCGGAAGACGATTAACGCCTGACGCCCGGCGGCACAGGCTTGCCGGGCCTACAAACCCGTAGGCCGGGTACGCGTCAGCGCCACCCGGCAATAAAAAAACCGCCGAATTCGGCGGTTTTTTCGTTTCAGCGCAACTTACAGCGCTTTCAGAATCGCATCCACGCTGGCTTTAGCATCGCCGAACAGCATGTGGGTGTTCTCTTTGAAGAACAGCGGGTTCTGAACCCCGGCATAGCCGGTATTCATGGAGCGTTTAAACACAATCACGTTCTGCGCCTTCCATACTTCCAGAACAGGCATACCGGCGATTGGGCTACCCGGGTCGTCCTGTGCAGCAGGGTTAACGGTATCGTTGGCGCCAATGACCAGCACGGTGTCGGTGTCGGCGAAATCATCGTTGATCTCATCCATTTCCAGCACGATGTCGTAAGGCACTTTCGCTTCCGCCAGCAGCACGTTCATGTGGCCCGGCAGACGCCCTGCCACCGGGTGAATACCAAAGCGAACCTTGATGCCGCGCGCGCGCAGCTTCTCGGTGATTTCCGCAACCGGATACTGCGCCTGCGCCACCGCCATGCCGTAGCCCGGAGTGATGATCACGGAGTGCGAATTTTTCAGCATGTCTGCGGTATCTTCCGCAGAAATTTCACGGTGCTCACCCACTTCTTCATCCGCACTGGAAGAAGACCCATCGGTCCCGAAACCACCGGCGATAACGCTGATGAACGAGCGGTTCATCGCCTTACACATGATGTAAGACAGGATCGCACCGGAAGAGCCCACCAGCGCACCGGTGACGATCAGCAGGTCGTTGCTCAGCATAAAGCCTGCCGCCGCTGCCGCCCAACCGGAGTAGGAGTTCAGCATCGAGACAACCACCGGCATATCCGCACCGCCGATGGACGCCACCAGGTGCCAGCCAAACGCCAGCGCGATGATGGTCATCACCAGCAACGCCAGTACCTGCAGGCCCACGCTTTCGGTACGCACGAAGACCACCAGCAGAACAAACGACACCACCAGCGCCGCGAGGTTCAGCTTATGACGGTTTGGCAGCATCAGCGGTTTAGAGGAGATCTTCCCGCGCAGCTTGCCGAACGCGACAATGGAGCCGGTGAAGGTCACCGCACCGATGAAGATACCGAGGAACACTTCCGTCAGGTGGATATTCACCAGAATCGGTTCCAGGCCCGGTTCGTGATACAGGTAGCTGTTGAAGCCCACCAGCACCGCCGCCAGACCCACGAAGCTGTGCAGAATGGCAACCAGCTCCGGCATCTCGGTCATTTCAACGCGTTTTGCCAGGCGAATACCAATCGCGCCGCCGATGATCATCGCCACCAGGATCCACGCCACGTTGCCGGTATCCGGCCCGAAGATGGTGGCAATCAGCGCAATCGCCATCCCGGCGATACCAAAGTTATTACCCTGCTGAGACGTTTCGTGTTTGGAAAGCCCCGCCAGACTGAAAATAAACAGGATTGCAGCAACAATGTATGCGGCTGTCACTAATCCTCCAGACATATGCTACCCCTTAGCCTTTACGAAACATTTTCAGCATGCGCTGAGTCACGGTGAAACCACCGAAAATATTGATACTGGCGATCAGCACCGCGATAAAGCTCAGGAAGCTGATCCAGCCGCCGTGACCAATCTGCAGTAACGCCCCCACCACGATGATCCCCGAGATGGCGTTGGTTACAGACATCAGCGGCGTATGCAGCGCATGGGAGACGTTCCACACCACGTAGTAGCCTACGACGCAGGAGAGCGCGAAGACGGTAAAGTGGCCGAGGAACTCTTTTGGTGCGACGTCAGCCAGCCAGCCGAACAGAATAATCACCAGCGCCATGATCGCGTATTTGCGCCACGGAGAAGCCGGTTTGGCGGGTTCTTTTGGCTCAGGTGCCGCTTTCGTTGCCGCCTGAGGCTGAGCAGAAACCTGAATAGGCGGCGCAGGCCAGGTAATTTCACCTTCACGAACCACCGTGACGCCGCGCACAACAACATCGTCGAAATCAACGGTGACGTTGCCGTCTTTCTCTTTGCAAAGCAGCTTCAGCAGGTTGACGAGGTTGGTGCCGTACAACTGAGAAGACTGCGTAGGCAGGCGGCCCGGCAGATCGGTATAGCCGATCACCTTCACGCCGTTAGCGGTCGTGGTCACCTGATTTGGAACGGTATATTCACAGTTACCGCCGTTTTGGGCGGCCAGGTCGACAATCACGCTGCCCGGCTTCATGGAGTCAACCATCTCACGGGTAATCAGCTTCGGCGCCGGTTTACCCGGGATAAGCGCGGTGGTGACAATAATGTCGACATCTTTCGCCTGGGCGGCGAAGAGTTCCATTTCGGCTTTGATAAAGGCTTCGGACATTACCTTCGCGTAGCCGTCGCCGCTGCCTGCTTCTTCCTTGAAATCCAGCTCAAGGAATTCGGCGCCCATACTCTGGACCTGTTCCTTTACTTCAGGACGGGTGTCAAAGGCGCGTACGATAGCGCCCAGGCTGTTTGCCGCACCGATTGCGGCAAGGCCCGCCACGCCTGCGCCAATCACCATCACTTTCGCCGGAGGGACTTTACCCGCGGCGGTGATTTGACCGGTAAAGAAGCGACCAAACTCGTGGGCCGCCTCAACAATAGCGCGGTAGCCGGCAATGTTTGCCATGGAGCTTAAGGCATCCAGCGACTGCGCGCGCGAAATGCGCGGCACGGAGTCCATCGCCATCACGGTCACGCCGCGGGCCGCCAGTTTCTCCATCAGCTCCGGGTTTTGCGCAGGCCAGATGAAGCTCACCAGGGTCGTTCCCGGATTGAGCAGCGCAATCTCACTCTCTTCCGGTGCGTTGACCTTCAGAATCACCGGCGACTGCCAGACGTCAGCACCGTCCACCACTTCCGCGCCGGCCTGGATAAAGGCCTCGTCATCGAAACTCGCCAGTTTGCCCGCGCCGCTTTCAACCGCGACCGTAAAACCCAGTTTAAGCAGTTGCTCCACCGTTTTCGGTGTTGCCGCTACGCGGGTTTCATTGGCTAACCGTTCTTTTGGTACCCCAATACGCATAGTTTTCCCTTCCATCGGTTTTTGATGATGGTTTATCGATAAATGCCCGCGGTTTGTATCAATTTTCGCCATCGCGCGAGCGACGAGAGATGATTAACCCCGGAAAATAAAACAGTAACAAACTGTCTATAACCTACTGAAAATAGCGCCCGTGATCTACCGCCAGAAAACACTATTTCTTACTTTATCTGTGAAAAATAAGCGATCGGCGTCACTGACAGTGATATTTACCTTAAATTCACTGCCAGAACCGATAAAACGCGCAAGCGAAGCGGTAAAAACATGATATAGCGCCATAAGAGAACAACTTGTTAACATTAAATTAACTTGTAAAAGTCATATGCTTTATCAGTTTTACTTGTCAAACGCGTGTTTTTTCAACATATCACTAAATGTTATCGAATTCGGTGATTCAGTAAGCACAGGCAGTGAAAAATGGCGCAGACAGCGACGGGTTTTAAATGCAATAATCGGGACCGTCTCAAATTAACAACAATACCAGTACATGGTTTGCGCAAGGCGAAGGATCATTTTTATGAAGCTTAAGAACACACTCCTGGCGTCCGCACTTCTTTCCGCGACCGCCCTGTCTGCGAATGCCGCAACAGAGTTAACGCCGGAGCAAGCGGCAGCGTTAAAACCTTTTGACCATACGGTCATTGTGGGTCGTTATAATTCTATTGGCGACGCCGTCGCCGCTGCATCAAAAGCCGCAGATAAAAACGGAGCGGCCTCGTTTTATGTGGTTGACCAGTCCGATTACGGCAACAGCGGTAACCAGCGCGTGACCATTGCGCTGTTCAAAGACAATGCGCCGAAAGCTGACGCACCAAAAAACCGCGTGATCAACGGTGTTGTTGAACTGCCGAAAGATCAGGCGATTGAGCTGGAACCTTACGACACCGTCACCGTTCAGGGCTTCTATCGCAGCCAGCCTGAAGTGAACGATGCCATTACCAAAGCCGCGAAAGAGAAAGGGGCCTACTCTTTCTTCATCGTGCGTCAGGTCGATGCTAACCAGGGTGGCAACCAGCGTATTACCGCGTTCATCTATAAAAAAGATGCGAAAAAACGTGTTCTGCAGAGCCCGGATGCCATCCCGGCGAATTCAGAAGCAGGTCGCGCGGCGCTAGCTAAAGGCGGCGAAGAAGCGAAGAAAGTTGAAATTCCAGGCGTAGCAACGACGGCTGCTCCAAGCGCTGAAGTGGGCCGTTTCTTCGAAACGCAGTCCACGAAAGGTGGCCGTTATTCCGTTACGCTGCCGGACGGTACCAAAATTGAAGAGTTGAACAACGCCACTGCAGCGCAGATGGTGCCGTTCGGCAGCATCAAGTTTACCGGCAACTACGGCAACATGACGGAAGTCTCTTACCAGGTCGCGAAGCGTGCGGCGAAGAAAGGGGCGAAGTACTACCACATCACCCGCCAGTGGCAGGAACGTGGTAACAACGTGACCATCAGCGCCGATCTGTACAAGTAACAACATCGTTTACGAAAGGCGGCGCAATGCCGCCTTTTTTTGTTACTTTTTTTGAATTTCTGCCTCACGTCATTGCATGCATTCGTTACACTCCGTAAAATCCCGCGCCTTAGTGTGATCCACCATTTTTATGCGCCTGAGCGAAATAATTATTCTGGATTTTGACCTTTCATAACAGGAAGCCAATGGAAAAGAAACTTGGCCTGAGTGCTCTGACTGCACTCGTTTTAAGCTCAATGCTGGGTGCAGGCGTATTCAGTTTGCCGCAAAATATGGCCGCCGTCGCCAGCCCTTCCGCGCTCATCATTGGCTGGGGCATTACGGGTGTCGGCATACTGCTGCTGGCCTTCGCGATGCTGCTGCTCACCCGCATTCGCCCCGATCTGGACGGCGGCATTTTCACCTATGCGCGTGAAGGTTTCGGCGAGCTGATTGGCTTCTGTTCCGCATGGGGATACTGGCTGTGTGCCGTTATCGCCAACGTCTCTTATCTTGTAATCGTCTTCTCGGCGCTCAGTTTCTTTACCGATACGCCTGAGCTGCGCCTCTTTGGCGACGGGAATACCTGGCAGTCTATTGTGGGCGCCTCGGTGTTGCTGTGGTTCGTCCACTGGCTGGTGTTGCGTGGCGTACAAACGGCCGCCAGCATCAACCTTGTGGCGACGCTGGCGAAACTGGTTCCGCTCGGCCTGTTTATCGTTCTGGCCTTTATTGCGTTCCGTCTGGACGTTTTCAAGCTTGATTTTAGCGGCGTTGCGCTGGGCGTTCCCGTCTGGGAGCAGGTGAAAAACACGATGCTGATTACCCTGTGGGTGTTCATCGGCGTAGAAGGCGCGGTCGTGGTTTCTGCCCGGGCCAGGAATAAACGCGATGTGGGCCGCGCCACGCTGCTGGCCGTACTGGCCGCGCTGGGGGTCTATTTGCTGGTGACGCTGCTGTCGCTGGGCGTGGTGGCGCGTCCTGAACTGGCTGAAATGCGTAACCCGTCAATGGCAGGCCTGATGGTGAAAATGCTCGGTCCCTGGGGCGACGTGGTGATTGCCGCAGGGCTGATCGTCTCCGTCTGCGGCGCTTACCTGAGCTGGACCATCATGGCGGCTGAAGTGCCGTTCCTGGCCGCGACGCACAAGGCGTTTCCACGCCTGTTCGCCCGTCAAAACCAAAACAGCGCGCCTTCGGCATCGCTCTGGCTGACCAACATCAGCGTTCAGGTCTGTCTGGTGCTGATCTGGCTCACAGGTTCTGACTATAACACCCTGCTGACCATCGCCTCGGAGATGATTCTGGTACCCTATTTCTTAGTGGGTGCGTATCTGTTAAAAATTGCCACACGCCCGGCGCATTATGTCGTGGGGGTCGGAGCCTGTATTTACGGCCTGTGGTTGTTGTATGCTTCCGGGCCTATGCATCTGCTGCTGTCGGTGGTGCTGTACGCACCGGGTCTGCTGGTGTTTATCTACGCCCGCCGTACGCATCAGCTGGAGAACGCGCTGAAACGCCGTGAAATGGCATTAATTGGACTGTTACTGGTTGCTGCCCTGCCGGCAACCTGGATGTTAATGGGTTAGCATCGCCTTTCCCATTGTTGAACTGTAAAGGAGAATACGATGGGAAATGCACCGCTTCGCCCAATACTGATTACCGGTGGAGGCCGCCGTATCGGCCTCGCCCTCGCCCATCACTTTCTCAACCTTCGCCATCCGGTCATTGTCAGCTACCGTACGGAATACCCGTCGATTGAAGGGTTACGCAAAGCCGGGGCGGTCTGCATTCAGGCTGATTTTTCGACTGATGAAGGCATTCTGGCTTTCGCGGAAAAGGTAAAAGCCGCCACGACGGGACTGCGCGCCGTGATCCATAACGCCAGCGCATGGCGAGCCGAAAAACCCGGTACGTCACTCAGCGAAACGCTCTCCGCCATGCTGCAGATCCACGTCAATGCCCCTTATCTGCTTAACCACGCTCTGCAGGATCTGCTCCGCGGTCATGGGCACGCGGCGGGCGACATTATTCACTTTACCGATTATGTGGTGGAGCGCGGCAGCGACAAGCACATCGCCTACGCGGCCAGCAAAGCCGCGCTGGATAATATGACACGCTCGTTTGCCCGCAAGCTCGCGCCCGAGGTGAAGGTGAACGCCATCGCCCCGGCGATGATTTTGTTTAACGAAAACGATGATGCAGAGTATCGTCAGCAGGCGCTGAATAAGTCGCTCATGAAAATCGCCCCGGGCGAGAAAGAGGTCATCGATCTTGTGGATTACCTGCTCACCAGCTGCTACGTCACCGGCAGAACCTTTGCCGTGGACGGCGGCCGACCGCTGCGCTAGTGAAAGCGGCTCCAGAAGAAAATTAACACCCAGGCGCTGAGTCCCCAGCAGACCACCGCCCCGCTCAGCGCCAGGGGAAGACGCAGAAAACCGGTGAAATACCACAGCGAAAGCAGGTAGAGAAAATACGGAATGATAGACCACATGCCAAACACGATGGTTGTGCGTAACGCTTCCGTGCCCCGCTCAGAAGCCACGATATAGTGGGCAATCAGCGCAAAGGTCGGGAACAGCGGGATTAGCCCGGCAATGTAGTAGTTTTTCGTTTTTGCCAGAATGCCAATCAGTAACACCACCAGCGCGCCCAGCGCGGCTTTGATCGCCAGCCCCATACTTTTTCCTATAACAATCAAATAACATTAAGAGCCAGAATAACGGAACCGGCGTTAATTTTGAAAGATTAATGGAAGGTTAAGGTTCCGCGGTGTATGTTGGCTTTTTTCACGAAAACAGACGCTGTATGAATAAGATTGTTTATGTTGAAGACGAACCCGAGGTCGGGCAACTGATCGCCGCCTATCTGGGTAAACATGATATGGACGTCATTGTTGAACCTCGCGGCGATCGTGCCGAAGAGGTGGTCGTCCGTGAAAACCCGGATCTGGTGCTGCTGGATATCATGCTGCCAGGCAAAGACGGCATGACGCTCTGCCGTGACCTGCGCGCCCGGTGGGAGGGCCCTATCGTTCTGCTCACTTCACTGGACAGCGATATGAACCACATTTTGTCGCTCGAGATGGGCGCCAATGACTACATTCTGAAAACCACACCGCCTGCCGTCCTGCTTGCCCGCCTGCGCCTGCATTTGCGCCAGCACGCCAGCATCGAACGCGAAGCGCCCGCGCCGTCTCTGACGCCGCACAAAGCGATGCGCTTCGGTACGCTATCTATCGACCCTATTAACCGCCAGGTGCTGCTCTCCGGCGAGCTTATCGCCCTCTCCACCGCAGACTTTGACCTGCTGTGGGAGCTGGCAACGCACGCCGGGCAAATTATGGACCGCGACGCGCTGCTGAAAAACCTGCGTGGCGTGAGCTATGACGGAATGGACCGCAGCGTTGACGTGGCGATTTCGCGTCTGCGCAAAAAGCTGCAGGATAACGCTACCGAGCCCTACCGCATTAAAACCGTGCGTAACAAGGGTTATCTGTTTGCCCCGCACGCCTGGGAAACCTGACTCCGTTATCCGGTTAGCATAACCTGCGCGAAATGAAGGGATTAAACACCGATGCCCTCTCTTTCGCGCGTTTATTTATCCATTTGCGCAACAATTGACTTGCTAAGCACGCGAACTATTCCATAATTAAGTCTCCCACTCTCCTTTCTTCAGCTCGCCCCGACTGCATGTAGACTCGCTTTCACCGCGAAGCGTTACGATATCTCTCCCATACAATCTTGAAATGAGGATTTAAGCCTATGGCATATGTATAGCTACAATCAGGTAGAAGCCATCAAAACCAATCTTGAATGGATTGTTAATCAGGCTGCGCTTAGCCATTCCTCCCCCTCACGCGCCGATCAAAAAGCGCTCTTTGATCTCCTTGAGCTCATCCAGACTTACGAAATACTTCTGGATTTGATTAACGAATTCGGTACCGATGTGATTGATATGCACATTGCGGAAGGCCTCGCCGTAACGGAAACACTCATCGCCAAGGTAAAAAACAGCGCGACTGCCATGTAACGCGCTCCACAGACATGAAAAACATGAAGGGTATCCTGCGTTGCCGATTCGCTTCGATGACACGGGAATATCAGTGGATTAGAGTAAGCTTTGCTACTCTGTTGAACTGAAACAGTTTGCATTGTTAAGGCTCCTGTTTAGGTAAACCGTCTGTGGGATTTGGATAGAGGTCAGCAGGGCGTAATTCGTGAGGAGTTACACCTGTCATTGTGAAAATTGGAAAGATGTAACTTGGCGGGACCATCCCTTGGTCACGATTCTTCCAATGACTTACAGACATACTTGTTACTCCAAGCGCGATGCTGAGATTTCTGGCTGAGCCTGTGGCTTTAATCGCTAGGCATCTCGGTTGCCTGGCTTCTCGGTGAAGATGTAGGGGAAAAGATGGCATTAAACCTGATGAGCAGCGCCTACTAGAGCACTATCGCCAATTACCAGAAGAGGAGGGTGATGCTGCCAACTTACTGATTTAGTGTATGATGGTGTTTTTGAGGTGCTCCA
>OLJC01000016.1_pt1 | contig 82381 bp, 68 predicted proteins | sample 1601461 | NCBI WGS metagenome assembly OLJC01 (sample SAMN04436803, study PRJEB24849) | human gut metagenome | biome: human gut; feature: NICU; material: stool | host: Homo sapiens | place: USA: Saint Louis, MO | collected 2011-06-13 | reverse complement strand
TTGGCACCTCGATGTCGGCTCATCACATCCTGGGGCTGAAGTAGGTCCCAAGGGTATGGCTGTTCGCCATTTAAAGTGGTACGCGAGCTGGGTTTAGAACGTCGTGAGACAGTTCGGTCCCTATCTGCCGTGGGCGCTGGAGAATTGAGGGGGGCTGCTCCTAGTACGAGAGGACCGGAGTGGACGCATCACTGGTGTTCGGGTTGTCATGCCAATGGCACTGCCCGGTAGCTAAATGCGGAAGAGATAAGTGCTGAAAGCATCTAAGCACGAAACTTGCCCCGAGATGAGTTCTCCCTGACCCTTTAAGGGTCCTGAAGGAACGTTGAAGACGACGACGTTGATAGGTCGGGTGTGTAAGCGCAGCGATGCGTTGAGCTAACCGATACTAATGAACCGTGAGGCTTAACCTTACAACGCCGAAGCTGTTTCGGCGAAGAGACAGACACGATTTTCAGCCTGATACAGATTAACAGAATTTGCCTGGCGGCTTTAGCGCGGTGGTCCCACCTGACCCCATGCCGAACTCAGAAGTGAAACGCCGTAGCGCCGATGGTAGTGTGGGGTCTCCCCATGTGAGAGTAGGGAACTGCCAGGCATCAAATTGCAGTAAGCCGGGGTGACAACCGGTGGTAATAAAGCGAAGAAATTCGGTGGAGCGGTAGTTCAGTCGGTTAGAATACCTGCCTGTCACGCAGGGGGTCGCGGGTTCGAGTCCCGTCCGTTCCGCCACTTATTAAGACATTAAGCCTGCCTTGTTGGCAGGCTTAATGGCAAAAAAAAACTTTAGGGGCGTAGCTCAGTTGGTAGAGCACCGGTCTCCAAAACCGGGTGTCGCGAGTTCGAGTCTCTCCGCCCCTGCCATATAGAATCCTTTGCTTCGGCAAAGGATTTTTTTTGCCTGAAACACTGCAGAAAACTCTCTTCTTAATTTTCAGCCAGCATCCCTGCTGGCTGATGCATCAATCCATTACATTGATTTTTAATAGATCTTTTATCTGTGATTGCTTATCACTGTTTTGCAGCCAAATTGCATACAGCGGCCTGGTAAGCGTGGTGGAATCCATCACGGTGTGCAGCCCTGCTTTAGTGTCTGCCCAGCGAACAGGTAACCAGGTACAACCTTTCAGCAGGGGCAGCTGCTGACAGGCGATCTCTGCCGAGCTGGTCGTTAACTGCGGAACATCATCAGGTGCAATCAGTCCCGTCTCGTGCTGCTGAAAATCCGGCCCCCATTCCAGGCGTAAATAGGTCAGGTCTGCCTTCATCATCGAAGGTTCAGACGCATAAAGTGCCAGGCCAAACTGGCCCACAATCTGGCTGCTAAATTCGTCCATCTTGGGGGCTTCGGTTGTGATCAGAAGATCAAGCTGGCGCTCATGAAGTTGCTTAACCAGCGACTGCCGCTGTGCAATTCTGGCTTCAAATTGCAGATGGCCGTGTGAATGATACAGCCGGGTAAGCCACTGACTTAGCATGCATTCCCACAGAGAAGCGCTGGCTCCTATCGAGAACTCATTATGCCTCGAAGTATGTGCTACCTCTTTACGTGCCGCCTGCCAGGTATTCATCAGCGTTTCTGCATACGGCAGCAGTTTCTCACCGGCAGGCGTTAAGCGAATATTGTTGCGATGGCGGGTAAAAAGATTCACACCCAGTTGATTTTCCAGCTGTCGAATACGAAAACTGACTGCTGACTGCGTCAGGTAAAGGGCTTCAGCTGCTCGCCCAAAGTGGCGTGTTCTGCTCACTTCAAGGAAAGTTTTAAGCAATTCCGTATCCACATCTTTCTCCGCAAAATTATTTGTCGTTATGATTTAAATGTTTTGTTTTACACTCTGTCAAGCGTAACTAATACTCCGCGCCATAAATAGCTCGGCCAAAGAATTAGGAGCGTGTAGGATGGCGGAAAGCTTTACGACGACTAATCGTTTTTTCGACAATAAACATTATCCGCGCGGGTTCTCTCGTCACGGCGATTTCACCATCAAAGAAGCTCAACTGCTTGAGCGCCATGGTTATGCCTTTAACGAGCTGGATCTGGGTAAGCGTGAACCTGCAACCGAAGACGAAAAACAGTTTGTTTCTGTTTGCCGTGGTGAGCGTGAGCCGGAGTCTGAAGCGGAACGCGTATGGATCAAGTACATGGCGCGCATTAAGCGTCCTAAGCGCTTCCATACGCTGTCTGGCGGTAAGCCGCAGATGGAAGGTGCAGAAGACTACACCGAGTCTGATGACTAAAATAAAGAGAAGGGGCTACGGCCCCTTTTTTTATGCCAGCAATTTCTGCAAATGCAGCAGCAAACGATCGATAGCGCGGTAGCTCAGCGCCTCCTGCAAATGTTTCCTCTCAATGTCAGTGCACCCCTCCACGTCAGCAATAGTTCTGGCCACCTTCAGCAAACGCTGCCACGCACGTATGGACAGTCCGAACCGCGTCAACGTCTCCTCCAGCCAGCCCGCATCCTCAACGTTAAGAGAACAAAACTGCCGGATCCCGGCGTTATCCAGCCGTGCATTCAGCCTGTTCTGACGAGCGTACTGCCGCGTCTGGGCTGCAATCACCCGTTCGCGTACCTCCGCTGAGCTTTCACCCGTTATGCCCGTTTGCCTGAGCAGACCCGGCGGGGGAAGGGGAATTTCGAGGGATAAATCGAAACGGTCGAGGAACGGGCCGGATAACTTACCCAGATAGCGCAACGTCTGCTCTGGCGTACAGCGGTTATGGTTTCCCTGGTAGTGACCCGTCGGGCTGGGATTCATCGCCGCGACCAGCTGAAACTGCGCGGGATAGCTTATTTTGGCTCGCGTGCGTGAGATATGTATCTCACCGGATTCAATGGGCTCCCTCAGTGCATCCAGCACTCGGCGCTCAAACTCAGGCAGCTCATCAAGAAACAGAATGCCATTGTGTGCCAGCGAGATCTCTCCCGGCCCCGGAATCGCCCCGCCGCCGACCATTGCCGTCAGTGAAGCGCTATGATGCGGGGAACGAAAAGGACGACGGCGCCACTGTTTTTGCAACGACGTCGAACTGATAAGGCTATATATGGCGGCACTTTCCAGCGCTTCATGATTATTGAGCGGTGGAAGTAACCCACTCAACCTGCTTGCCAGCATGGTTTTACCCGTACCCGGCGGGCCAATTAACAGAAGATTGTGTCCACCTGCAGCCGTAATCTCCAGCGCCCGTTTCCCTTGCTCCTGCCCCATAATCTCGCTGAGATCCTCTGGTGCATCCGCTATAGCATCATCACACTCCTCCGGCTCGGACAGTTCATGACGCCCTTCCAGCCAGGCACAAACTTCCTGTAAATGCCCTGCGATGAGACACCCCTTCTCGGCGATAAGACTCACTTCTGATGCGTTTTCATTGGCGACAATGATTTGCCGTCCTGCTCGTATGGCTTCCAGCGCTCCCGATATCGCACCGGGAACGCCTCTTAACGCGCCTGTAAGCGCGAGTTCGCCAACGAACTCATACGAGCCTAGCCGTGTCGTATTAAGCTGCTCAGAGGCCGCGAGAAGGGCAATGGCGATAGGTAAATCGTATCGTCCCCCCTCTTTAGGCAGATCGGCGGGGGCAAGGTTGATGGTGATCTTCTTCGCGGGGAAGGTATAACCGCTATTTATTATTGCGCTTCGAACGCGATCCCTGGCCTCTTTAACCGTCGTTTCAGGTAACCCGACAAGAGTGAGTCCGGGTAGCCCATTGCTCAAATGAACCTCGACGGAAATAAGCGGTGCCTTTACCCCGAGAGCCGCACGCGTATAAACAACTGACAGTGACATTTGCACTACCTCCTGGTGTGACTATGCCAGCGCCGGTTTTGTCTGTTTAGCGTCATTTTGCGAATTTACGCCGCCCGTTCAGAGATTTTAAGCGCACACTGAAACCCTTGCATAACCGTGGAAACCTCCTCGCAGAATATAAAAAGCACCGTTTGACGGTAAGAACCGCAGTGAAAAAATGAAAAATATTCATTTTCTAATTTCCATATATAAAACAACGGTTTTTAGAAATATGATTCGCTACCTAATCAAATTCGTCATAAATAAATCTTGTGTTTGATTTAAAAACTGTGATAACTCTTTAGGTATTCCTTCGAACAAGATGCAAAAAGAACTGAAAATGACAGCCCTTCTACGAGTGATTAGCCTGGTCGTGATTAGCGTGGTGGTGATTATTATCCCACCGTGCGGGGCTGCACTTGGACGAGGAAAGGCTTAGAAATCAAGCCTTAACGAACTAAGACCCCCGCACCGAAAGGTCCGGGGGTTTTTTTATGACTAAAAAACGTAAATGAGGAGCAGAGAATGACGACTAGCACAAAATTCTGTTTCTCCCGATTTATGACGGGGAACTAACTATGAATGGGGCACAGTGGGTAGTACATGCGTTGCGCGCGCAGGGAGTCGAAACCGTATTCGGTTATCCGGGTGGCGCAATTATGCCGATTTACGATGCACTGTATGACGGCGGCGTGGAACATCTCTTGTGCCGACACGAGCAGGGCGCAGCGATGGCAGCCATCGGTTATGCCCGCGCGACCGGTAAAACCGGCGTGTGTATGGCGACTTCAGGCCCGGGCGCAACGAACCTGATCACCGGCCTGGCTGACGCGCTGCTGGATTCCGTTCCCGTTGTCGCCATCACCGGGCAGGTGGCGTCTCCGTTCATCGGTACCGATGCTTTTCAGGAAGTCGACGTCCTCGGTTTATCGCTGGCCTGCACCAAACACAGCTTCCTCGTCCAGTCTCTGGAAGAGCTGCCGCGCGTAATGGCAGAAGCGTTCGACGTGGCAAACTCAGGTCGTCCTGGTCCGGTACTGGTCGATATCCCGAAAGATATCCAGGTGGCACTCGGCGAACTGGAACCGCACTTCTCTACCGTTGAAAGCGACGATGCCTTTCCGGAAGCGGAAGTTGAAGAGGCCCGTCAGATGCTGGCCCAGGCGAAACAGCCAATGCTGTACGTCGGCGGTGGCGTCGGCATGGCACAGGCCGTTCCTGCCCTGCGCGAATTTATCGCAACAACGCAGATGCCAGCGACCTGCACGTTGAAAGGTCTCGGTGCAGTCGACGCGGATTACCCCTACTATCTGGGCATGCTGGGGATGCACGGCACCAAAGCGGCAAACCTGGCGGTGCAGGAGTGCGATCTGCTCATCGCCGTAGGTGCCCGTTTTGACGACCGCGTCACCGGCAAGCTGAATACCTTTGCGCCGAACGCCAAAGTCATCCATATGGATATCGACCCGGCGGAAATGAACAAGCTGCGTCAGGCGCATGTCGCCTTGCAGGGCGATCTCAACGCGCTGTTACCGGCATTGCAGCAGCCGCTGGATATCAACGCATGGCGTCAGCACACCGCTGATATGCGCGCCGAGCATGCCTGGCGTTACGACCACCCCGGCGAGGCCATCTACGCGCCGCTGCTGTTGAAGCAGTTGTCCGACCGTAAACCGGCTGACAGCGTCGTCACCACCGACGTAGGCCAGCACCAGATGTGGTCCGCGCAGCACATGACCTACACCCGTCCGGAAAACTTCATCACCTCCAGCGGCTTGGGTACCATGGGCTTCGGTCTGCCGGCAGCCGTTGGCGCGCAGGTTGCCCGCCCGAACGATACCGTTATCTGTATCTCCGGTGACGGCTCCTTCATGATGAACGTTCAGGAGCTCGGCACCGTTAAGCGCAAGCAGTTACCGCTGAAGATCGTGTTGCTTGATAACCAGCGTTTAGGGATGGTTCGCCAGTGGCAACAGCTGTTCTTCCAGGAGCGTTACAGCGAAACGACTCTCACCGATAACCCCGATTTCCTCACCCTGGCCAGCGCCTTTGGCATCCCTGGTCAGCACATCACCCGTAAAGATCAGGTTGAAGCGGCGCTCGACACCATGCTGAACAGCGATGGGCCTTACCTGCTTCATGTCTCAATCGACGAACTCGAGAACGTCTGGCCGTTGGTACCGCCTGGTGCCAGTAACTCACAAATGATGGAGAAATTATCATGATGCAGCATCAGGTCGCCGTACAGGCTCGCTTCAACCCGGAAACCTTAGAACGCGTTTTGCGTGTGGTGCGTCATCGTGGTTTTCAGATTTGCTCTATGAATATGGAGGCGGCCACTGACGCCCGGAATATCAGTATCGAATTAACCGTTGCCAGCCCGCGGTCGGTCGACTTACTGTTTAGTCAGTTATCAAAGCTGGTAGACGTTGCCCATGTTGCCATCTGCCAGAGCACAACCACATCACAACAAATCCGCGCTTAAGCGTGACAGGACGAAAAAATGACGACAAAAAAAGCTGATTACATTTGGTTCAACGGTGAGATGGTTCGCTGGGAGGACGCGAAGGTCCACGTGATGTCCCACGCGCTGCACTACGGTACCTCCGTATTTGAAGGCATCCGCTGCTACGATTCTCACAAAGGGCCAGTGGTGTTCCGCCATCGCGAACACATGCAGCGTCTGCATGACTCAGCCAAAATTTATCGTTTTCCGGTTTCACAAAGCGTTGATGAGCTGATGGAAGCCTGCCGCGACGTGATCCGTAAAAACAACCTGACCAGCGCCTATATCCGTCCGCTGGTCTTCGTGGGTGACGTCGGTATGGGCGTGAACCCGCCAGCCGGCTATACCACAGATGTGATCATTGCCGCGTTCCCGTGGGGTGCTTACCTGGGGGCAGAAGCCCTGGAGCAGGGGATCGACGCAATGGTCTCTTCCTGGAACCGCGTTGCGCCAAACACTATCCCGACCGCCGCGAAAGCAGGCGGGAACTATCTCTCCTCATTGCTGGTCGGTAGCGAAGCGCGCCGCCACGGCTATCAGGAAGGTATCGCCCTCGACGTAAATGGCTACATCTCTGAAGGTGCGGGTGAAAACCTGTTTGAAGTGAAAGACGGCATTTTGTTCACGCCGCCATTCACCTCGTCCGCGCTGCCGGGCATCACCCGTGACGCCATCATCAAGCTGGCGAAAGATCTGGGTATCGAAGTACGCGAGCAGGTACTGTCCCGCGAATCCCTGTATCTGGCAGATGAAGTGTTTATGTCCGGTACCGCGGCTGAAATCACGCCGGTACGCAGCGTGGACGGTATCCAGGTGGGCGAAGGCCGCTGCGGTCCGGTCACCAAACGTATTCAGCAAGCGTTCTTTGGCCTCTTCACCGGCGAAACAGAAGATAAATACGGCTGGTTGGATCAGGTTAATCACTAAGCATAAATTTGGGACGGCACGCACCGTCCCATTAAATAGTCAGACGGGAGTCAATAAAGCATGCCTAAGTATCGTTCAGCCACCACCACCCACGGCCGTAATATGGCGGGAGCCCGCGCGCTGTGGCGCGCCACCGGAATGACCGACGCCGATTTCGGCAAGCCGATTATCGCCGTGGTGAACTCCTTCACCCAGTTTGTACCGGGCCACGTGCACCTGCGCGATCTCGGTAAGCTGGTTGCCGAGCAAATCGAAGCCTCCGGCGGCGTGGCGAAAGAGTTCAACACCATTGCGGTGGATGACGGTATCGCGATGGGGCACGGGGGCATGCTCTATTCACTGCCGTCGCGCGAGCTGATCGCCGACTCCGTAGAGTACATGGTGAACGCCCACTGCGCCGATGCGATGGTCTGCATCTCCAACTGCGACAAAATCACCCCGGGGATGCTGATGGCCTCTCTGCGCCTGAACATTCCGGTGATCTTCGTCTCCGGCGGCCCAATGGAAGCGGGGAAAACCAAGCTCTCCGACAAAATCATCAAGCTCGACCTGGTCGATGCGATGATCCAGGGCGCGGACCCGAAAGTCTCTGACGAGCAGAGCGAACAGGTGGAACGCTCTGCATGTCCGACCTGCGGCTCCTGTTCCGGTATGTTCACCGCCAACTCCATGAACTGCCTGACCGAAGCGCTGGGTCTTTCTCAGCCGGGTAACGGCTCGCTGCTGGCGACCCACGCCGACCGTAAGCAGCTGTTCCTCAACGCCGGTAAGCGCATCGTTGAGCTGACCAAACGCTACTACGAGCAGGACGACGCCAGCGCGCTGCCGCGCAACATCGCCAGCAAGGCTGCGTTTGAGAACGCGATGACGCTGGATATCGCCATGGGCGGCTCCACCAACACCGTTCTGCACCTGCTGGCCGCCGCGCAGGAAGCCGAAATCGACTTCACCATGAGCGACATCGACAAGCTCTCCCGCAAAGTCCCGCAGCTGTGTAAAGTCGCGCCGAGCACCCAGAAGTACCATATGGAAGACGTACACCGCGCGGGCGGCGTGCTGGGCATTCTGGGCGAGCTGGATCGCGCCGGGCTGCTGAACCGTGACGTGAAAAACGTGCTTGGCCTGACGCTGCCTGAGTCGCTGGACCAGTACGACGTCATGCTGACCAAAGACGACGCGGTGAAAAAGATGTTCCGCGCCGGTCCTGCCGGTATCCGTACCACCCAGGCGTTCTCGCAGGATTGTCGCTGGGATACGCTGGACGATGACCGCGCCGAAGGCTGCATCCGCTCGCTGGAACATGCCTACAGCAAAGACGGCGGTCTGGCCGTGCTGTACGGTAACTTCGCGGAAAACGGCTGCATCGTGAAAACCGCAGGCGTGGACGACAGCATCCTGAAGTTCACCGGTCCGGCGAAGGTATACGAAAGCCAGGATGAAGCGGTAGATGCCATCCTCGGCGGCAAAGTGGTGGAAGGCGACGTGGTTGTTATTCGCTACGAAGGACCGAAAGGCGGCCCGGGCATGCAGGAGATGCTCTACCCAACCACCTTCCTGAAATCTATGGGACTCGGTAAAGCGTGTGCGCTGATTACCGACGGACGTTTCTCCGGCGGCACCTCCGGCCTCTCTATCGGCCACGTTTCCCCTGAAGCGGCAAGCGGTGGCAACATCGCCATCATCGAAGACGGCGACCTGATCGAAATCGACATTCCGAATCGCGGCATTCAGCTGAAGCTGAGCGACCAGGAAATTGCGGCCCGTCGTGAAGCGCAGGAGGCCCGCGGCGACAAAGCCTGGACGCCGAAAGACCGCCAGCGTGAAGTCTCCTTCGCCCTGCGCGCCTACGCGAGCCTTGCCACCAGTGCAGATAAAGGCGCGGTGCGCGATAAATCTAAACTTGGGGGCTAATGATGGCCGAGTCACAACCCTTATCCGCCGCCCCTGAGGGGGCGGAATATCTGAGAGCGGTGCTACGCGCGCCGGTCTATGAAGCCGTGCAGGTTACGCCCCTGCAGAAAATGGAAAAACTCTCTTCGCGCCTCGACAACGTCATTCTGGTCAAGCGCGAAGACCGCCAGCCGGTGCACAGCTTTAAGCTGCGCGGCGCCTACGCGATGATGGCCGGGCTGACCGACGAGCAAAAAGCGCGCGGCGTGATTACCGCGTCGGCGGGCAACCACGCCCAGGGCGTGGCGTTCTCGTCTGCTCGTCTGGGGCTGAAGGCGCTGATCGTGATGCCGGTTGCTACCGCAGATATCAAAGTCGACGCGGTGCGCGGTTTCGGCGGAGAAGTGCTGCTCCACGGCGCCAACTTTGACGAAGCCAAAGCCAAAGCGATTGAGCTGGCGCAGCAGCAGGGGTTCACCTGGGTGCCGCCGTTCGACCACCCGATGGTGATTGCCGGGCAGGGCACGCTGGCGCTGGAACTGCTGCAGCAGGATGCCCATCTCGACCGCGTCTTCGTTCCGGTTGGCGGCGGTGGCCTGGCCGCAGGCGTGGCGGTGCTGATCAAACAGCTGATGCCGCAGATCAAAGTCATTGCCGTTGAAGCGGAAGACTCTGCCTGCCTGAAAGCGGCGCTGGATGCGGGTCATCCGGTAGATCTGCCGCGCGTCGGGCTGTTTGCCGAGGGCGTGGCGGTGAAGCGCATTGGGGATGAAACCTTCCGCCTGTGTCAGGAGTATCTCGACGATATCGTCACGGTTGATAGCGACGCCATCTGCGCGGCGATGAAGGATCTGTTCGAAGATGTGCGTGCGGTGGCGGAACCGTCAGGCGCGCTGGCGCTGGCGGGGATGAAGAAATACATCGCGCAGCACAACATTCGCGGCGAGCGACTGGCGCACGTGCTGTCTGGTGCGAACGTGAACTTCCACGGTCTGCGCTACGTTTCCGAGCGCTGCGAGCTGGGTGAACAGCGGGAAGCGCTGCTGGCGGTGACGATTCCTGAAGAGAAGGGCAGCTTCCTGAAGTTCTGCCAGCTGCTGGGCGGCCGTTCGGTGACGGAATTTAACTACCGTTTTGCCGATGCCAAAGACGCCTGCATTTTTGTCGGCGTGCGTCTGAGCCGCGGCGTGGAGGAGCGCAAAGAGATCCTCAACCTGCTGCATGAGGGCGGCTACAGCGTGGTCGATCTCTCTGACGATGAGATGGCGAAGCTGCACGTGCGCTACATGGTCGGCGGGCGTCCATCAAAGCCGCTCAAGGAACGTCTGTTCAGCTTCGAGTTTCCGGAATCACCGGGCGCGCTGCTCAAGTTCCTGCACACGCTGGGCACGCACTGGAATATTTCACTATTCCACTACCGCAGCCACGGCACCGACTACGGCCGCGTGCTGGCGGCGTTCGAACTGGGCGAGCACGAGCCGGATTTCGAAACGCGGCTGAACGAGCTGGGCTATGAGTGCCACGACGAAACCCATAACCCGGCCTTCCGCTTCTTCCTCGCGGGCTAAGGGCTGAGGTCGGGTAAGCGCAGCGCCACCCGGCTTTAGTGGTTCGGCAATATCGTCCAGAACGCATCAATTAGCGGCTCATGCAGCCGCTTTTTTTGTGCGCACACGCCAAGCTCAAACGGCGTCTTCTCGTCGCTGCGCTCCAGAATCATCACGCGATTGCGCACCGGTTCGGGGCTGTTTTCCAGCACCACTTCCGGCAGCAGCGCCACGCCGCAGCCCAGCGCCACCATCGACACCATCGCCTCGTGGCCGCTGACCGTGGCGTAAATCGACGGATTGCTGATTTTCTGACGGCGGAACCACAGCTCGATGCGGCGGCGCACCGGCCCCTGATCGGCCATGATAAACGGCACCGTCGACCAGTCCGGTTTATCTACCGATACCTGGTTACGCACCGGGCAGGGCAGCGCCGGGGCAATCAGCACCACCGCCAGATTCTCCAGCATCGAGAACGCTACCGCGCCCGGCAGAGTTTCGGGCTTCCCGGCAATGGCGAGATCCGCTTCGCCCGTCACCACTTTTTCCATTGCGTCGGAGGCGTCGCCGGTGGTGAGCTTAATTTCAACCGACGGATGCGCCGCGCGGAATCGGTCGAGAATGGGCGGCAGATGGCTATAGGCGGCGGTCACGGAGCAGAAAATATGCAGTTCGCCGGAAAGTGACGGCCCCTGCTGGTCAATCGAGTGCCGCAGCTGCTGGTACTGCAACAGCGTCTGCTGGGCAAAAATGCGCAGCTCTTCACCCGCTTCCGTGAGGGTGACGGTGCGGTTATCGCGCACGAACAGCGGCTGGCCGAGGTCTTCCTCAAGGCGCTGGATCTGGCGTGAAAGCGTGGAGGGGCTAACGTGCATCGCCCGTGCGCTGCGGCCAAAATGGCGGCTTTCCGCCAGGTGCAGGAACATTTTCAGATCGCGTAAATCCACAGATTCCACTCCCTCTTTTTACATTGCAAAAATTGCAACATGACGTTGTGAATATATCAATTTCCGCAATAAATTTCCTGTTGTAATGTGGGTACATTCTCGCTGAAACGCGAACCGAACAATAAGACACACAACATCACGAGGTATCACCCATGGCTAACTACTTTAATACACTGAACTTGCGCCAGCAGCTGGCGCAGCTGGGCAAATGCCGCTTCATGGCGCGCGATGAATTTGCCGATGGCGCGAGCTACCTTCAGGGTAAAAAAGTGGTCATCGTCGGCTGTGGCGCACAGGGTCTGAACCAGGGCCTGAACATGCGTGACTCCGGTCTGGATATCTCCTACGCCCTCCGTAAAGAAGCGATCGCCGAGAAGCGTGCTTCCTGGCGTAAAGCGACCGAAAACGGCTTCAAAGTGGGCACCTACGAAGAGCTGATCCCGCAGGCGGATCTGGTTGTTAACCTGACCCCGGACAAACAGCACTCTGACGTTGTGCGTTCCGTACAGCCGCTGATGAAAGACGGCGCCGCGCTGGGTTACTCCCACGGCTTCAACATCGTTGAAGTGGGCGAGCAGATCCGTAAAGACATCACCGTGGTGATGGTGGCGCCGAAGTGCCCGGGTACCGAGGTACGTGAAGAGTACAAACGTGGCTTCGGCGTGCCGACCCTGATCGCGGTTCACCCGGAAAACGATCCGAAAGGCGAAGGCATGGCGATTGCCAAAGCGTGGGCAGCGGCGACCGGCGGCCACCGTGCGGGCGTGCTGGAATCTTCCTTCGTTGCCGAAGTGAAATCTGACCTGATGGGTGAGCAGACCATTCTGTGCGGCATGCTGCAGGCCGGTTCTCTGCTGTGCTTCGACAAACTGGTGGAAGAAGGTACAGACCCGGCCTACGCGGAAAAACTGATTCAGTTCGGCTGGGAAACCATCACCGAAGCGCTGAAGCAGGGCGGTATTACGCTGATGATGGATCGTCTGTCCAACCCGGCAAAACTGCGTGCTTACGCGCTGTCTGAACAGCTGAAGACCATCATGGCGCCGCTGTTCCAGAAACACATGGACGACATCATCTCCGGCGAGTTCTCTTCCGGCATGATGGCAGACTGGGCGAACGACGATAAGAAACTGCTGACCTGGCGTGAAGAGACCGGTAAAACCGCGTTCGAAACCGCGCCACAGTATGAAGGTAAAATCGGCGAGCAGGAGTACTTCGATAAAGGCGTTCTGATGATCGCGATGGTGAAAGCAGGCGTTGAGCTGGCGTTCGAAACCATGGTGGATTCCGGTATCATCGAAGAGTCTGCGTACTACGAATCACTGCACGAGCTGCCGCTGATCGCGAACACCATCGCCCGTAAGCGTCTGTACGAAATGAACGTGGTGATCTCTGATACCGCAGAATACGGTAACTACCTGTTCTCTTACGCCTGCGTACCGCTGCTGAAAGAGTTTATGACCACTCTGCAGACGGGCGATCTGGGTAAAGCGATTGCGGAAGGTGCGGTGGATAACGCGCAGCTGCGTGATGTTAACGAAGCGATTCGCAGCCACCAGATCGAGAAAGTGGGCCACAAACTGCGTGGCTACATGACCGATATGAAGCGTATTGCGGTAGCGGGTTAACAACAGGGGCGGGCTGATGCCCTCACCCCGCCCCTCTCCCACGGGGAGAGGGTGCAAACATTAAAGGCCTTCTCTTAGAGAAGGCCTTGTTGTTTATTTCCGATACAGTACTTTAATAATGTGATACCCGAACTGGGTATGCAGCGGGCCGGTTGGCTCCAGCACCGGGCAGGAGAACACCACTTTATCGAACGCCGGAACCATCTGGCCCTGACGGAACTCACCCAGATCGCCGCCGCGTTTGCCTGACGGGCAGATGGAGTGCTTCTTCGCCAGCTTGCCGAAGTCGGCACCGTTTTTAATCTGCTCCAGAAGATCTAAAGCCAGTTTCTCTTCTTTAACGAGGATGTGCACTGCTGCTGCTGTTTTTGCCATGATCGTGCCTTGAATAGGTTGAAATAAATCGGGGCGCAATATATCACGCGTCAGCGGCGATATAGCACCTTAATGATATGGTAGCCAAATTTGGTTTTTACCGGGCCGTAGGGCTTCAGAAGCGGGCAGCTAAAGACCGCCCGATCGAACGGGCCGACCATCGCACCTTGTTGAAACTCGCCGAGATCCCCGCCATTGCGTCCGGACGGGCATTTAGAGTAACGCTTCGCCAGATGATCAAAGCTGATGCCGCGCTCCAGCTTGGCCAGGATCTCCTGAGCCAGTTTCTCTTCTTTTACCAGAATATGCAGGGCTGCTGCGGTCTTTTTCATGGTTCTGCTCTACGGGTTAAACGCGATTTCTCCACTTTATCATTAGCCGGTAAATCTGCGCCCGGCTTTCTGCTACAATCCACACCCCGTTCGAAGATTGAGCAACACTCCCATGCGTTTAAACCCTGGACAACAACAAGCGGTCGAATTCGTTACTGGACCATGCCTGGTGCTGGCAGGGGCCGGTTCGGGTAAAACCCGCGTGATCACCAACAAAATCGCCCATCTGATCCACAACTGCGGGTATCAGGCGCGACACATTGCGGCGGTCACCTTTACCAATAAAGCGGCGCGCGAGATGAAAGAGCGCGTCGGTCAGACGCTGGGTCGTAAAGAGGCGCGCGGCCTGATGATCTCCACCTTCCACACGCTGGGGCTGGATATCATTAAACGCGAGTATGCGGCGCTGGGAATGAAGTCCAACTTCTCTCTCTTCGATGACACCGATCAGGTGGCGCTGCTCAAAGAGCTCACCGAGGGGCTGATCGAAGATGACAAAGTGCTATTGCAGCAGCTGATCTCGACGATCTCTAACTGGAAAAACGATCTGATGACGCCGGCCCAGGCCGCGGCGATCGCCAAAGGTGAACGGGATCGGATCTTCGCCCACTGCTACGGTCTGTACGATGCGCATATGAAAGCGTGCAACGTGCTGGACTTTGACGATCTGATCCTGCTGCCCACGCTGCTGCTGCAGCGCAATGAAGAGGTGCGCGAGCGCTGGCAGAACAAAATCCGCTACCTGCTGGTGGATGAATATCAGGACACCAACACCAGCCAGTACGAGCTGGTGAAGCTGCTGGTGGGGCAGCGCGCGCGTTTCACCGTGGTAGGCGACGACGACCAGTCAATTTACTCCTGGCGCGGTGCGCGCCCACAAAACCTGGTGCTGCTGAGCAAAGATTTCCCGGCCCTGCAGGTGATTAAGCTGGAGCAAAACTACCGCTCCTCCGGGCGTATCCTGAAGGCGGCAAACATCCTGATTGCCAATAACCCGCACGTATTTGAGAAGCGTCTCTTCTCCGAACTGGGCTACGGCACGGAGCTGAAAGTGCTCAGCGCCAACAATGAGGATCATGAAGCGGAGCGCGTGACGGGCGAACTCATCGCTCACCACTTCGTCAACAAAACCGAATATAAGGATTACGCGATCCTCTATCGCGGCAATCACCAGTCGCGCGTCTTTGAAAAGATGCTGATGCAGAACCGCATTCCGTACAAAATATCGGGCGGCACGTCGTTCTTCTCGCGGCCAGAAATCAAAGATCTGCTGGCCTATCTGCGCGTGCTCACTAACCCGGATGACGACAGCGCGTTTCTGCGCATCGTGAATACGCCTAAACGCGAGATTGGCCCGGCGACGCTGCAAAAGCTCGGCGAGTGGGCGATGACCCGCAACAAAAGTATGTTTACCGCCAGCTTCGACATGGGGCTGAGCCAGACGTTAACCGGACGTGGTTATGATTCGTTAACCCGCTTCACCCACTGGCTTGGCGAAGTGCAGCGTCTCGCGGAGCGGGAGCCGGTGGCGGCGGTGCGCGATCTCATTCACGGCATTGACTATGAGTCCTGGCTGTATGAAACCTCAGCCAGCCCGAAGGCGGCTGAGATGCGCATGAAAAACGTTAACCAGCTCTTCAGCTGGATGACCGAAATGCTGGAGGGCTCTGAAATCGACGAGCCAATGACCCTGACGCAGGTGGTCACCCGCTTTACCCTGCGCGACATGATGGAGCGCGGCGAGAGCGAAGAAGAGGCCGATCAGGTTCAGCTGATGACGCTGCATGCGTCAAAAGGGCTGGAGTTCCCGTATGTGTATCTGGTCGGCATGGAAGAGGGATTGTTGCCGCACCAGAGCAGCATTGATGAAGATAACGTCGACGAGGAGCGCCGTCTGGCCTACGTGGGGATCACCCGCGCGCAGAAAGAGCTGACGTTCACGCTGTGTAAAGAGCGCCGCCAGTATGGTGAACTGGTACGCCCGGAGCCGAGTCGTTTCCTGCTGGAACTGCCGCAGGATGACCTGATCTGGGAACAGGAGCGCAAAGTGATTACCGCAGAAGAGCGGATGCACAAGGGTCAGGCTAACGTGGCAAACATCCGCGCCATGCTGGCAAAAGCCAAAGAGAAAGGATAATTCCGTAGGGATCTGTAGGCCGGGTAAGGCGAAGCCGCACCCGGCAATGTTCAGCGTATTACTTTACCTCAAGCACCCAGTGCACGTAGCTCTGCCATTGGCACTCCTGTTCGATCATCTCGGCCCCTAACGGGTGACGATCAATCCAGTTCTCCGGCAGCGTCAGCGAAAGCTTCTCGTCATCGGCCACCAGATTAATGGCTGGCAGCAAATCATCGCGGCGGCGGCTGGCAAACAGGATCGCCAGACGCAGCAGGCGGCACAGATGCTCGGCCACGCGCGGCGGTACGGCGTTTTGCTGATGCAAAGAGGAGAGATCGACGGCATTGGTCTGGTTCAGCAGCAGCGTTGCCAGCAGCTTTTTCTGCGCGGGCGTATAGCCCGGTAGATCAAGGTTTCGTACCAGATACGCTGCATGAGCCGGTGCCTGCTTAAAATCAATGCTCAGCCCCACTTCATGTAGCGCGCAGGCGCTCAGCAGTAAATCCCGGCTCAGATGGTCAAGATCCCAGACGTTAGCGACCTGATCGGCGAAGCGTGACGCCAGCTGCGATACGCGTCCGGCCTGATCGATATCAACCATAAAACGACGCTGCACATTGCGCAGAGTACGGCTGCGGATATCCTGATCGACCGAAAGATGTAACATCCCGTAGACCAGACCTTCGCGCAGCGCGCCGCCGGCCAGGGTCATACACTGGATGTTCAGCTCGGTGAAAATGGCGATCAGAATAGCCAGCCCGCTCGGGAAAACCAGCGCGCGTTCCAGCGTCAGGCCTTCAATTTCCAGCTCTTCCAGGCGTCCACACTGAATGGCGCGCTGTTTCAGCTGCTGAAGTTTGGCAAGCGTAATCCGCTCGTCCATTCCCTGCGCCATCATGATTTCCTGCAGAGCCTGCACGGTACCCGAGGCACCCACGCAGACTTTCCAGCCGTGATAGCGCAGCTCGTCCATCACCGGGCGTAACACTTCGCGCGCTGCGTTTTCTGCCTCGTCGAAGTTCTCTTTCGCCAGATTCCGATCGGTAAAGTAGCGCTCAAGCCAGGTCACGCAGCCCATCGACAGGCTGAACAGCGACGTTGCCTGCGCGCCGGTGCCGGTCACAAGCTCGGTACTGGCACCACCGATATCCACCACCAGACGGCGATCGTCACCCCCTGTGGTATGTGCAACGCCCTGGTAAATCAGGCGAGCTTCTTCTTCACCGCTGATAATCTGTACCGGACAACCCAGAATTTCCTGCGCTCTGGCAATGAAATCCACAGCGTTAACCGCCAGGCGGAGTGTCGCAGTGGCGACCACGGTGATTTGGGCGTGCGGGATATCCTGAAGACGTTCGGCAAAGAGCCGCAGACACTGCCAGCCACGTTCCATGGCTTCAGGCGAGAGGTGATTGTCACTGCTCAGGCCCGCCGCGAGGCGGACCTTGCGCTTGATGCGCGTCAGCGTTTGTATGCTTCCCGCCACCTCGCGCACAACCAGCATATGAAAACTATTCGAACCGAGATCAATTGCCGCATAAAGCGAGGTGGAGCTGAGCATATTTTCTTAACCTGAACGACGACGATTACGCGGCGCGCCACCTGAACGACGCGGACCATTGCCGGAGCGTGGACGGGTTAGACGCTTAGGCGGCGGCAGTTCGCTTAACAGCGCTTCCGGATTGTATTTGCTCTGCGGAATAGAGTGACCGATATACGTCTCAATGGCCGGGAGATTCAGCGCATACTCTTCACACGCAAGGCTAATCGAGTGACCGCTTGCGCCCGCACGACCGGTACGACCGATACGGTGTACGTAGTCTTCGCAGTCGTCTGGCAGATCGTAGTTAAAGACGTGCGTCACGGCCGGAATGTGCAGACCACGAGCGGCAACGTCGGTTGCGACCAGAATATCAAGATCGCCACGGGTAAACTCTTCCAGAATACGCAGGCGTTTTTTCTGCGCCACGTCGCCGGTCAACAGGCCAACACGGTGACCGTCTGCAGCCAGATGGCCCCAGATGTCTTCACAACGGTGCTTGGTGTTCGCGAAGATAATGGCGCGATCTGGCCACTCTTCTTCAATCAGCGTTTGCAGCAGACGCATTTTCTCTTCATTGGAAGGATAGAAGAGCTCTTCTTTAATGCGGTGACCCGTTTTCTGCTCCGGTTCCACTTCTACATATTCGGCGTTGTTCATCTGTTCGAACGCCAGCTCGCGTACGCGATAAGAAAGGGTAGCGGAGAACAGCATATTCAGACGCTGATTGGCCGGCGGCATGCGGCGGAACAGCCAGCGAATGTCTTTAATGAAGCCCAGATCGTACATGCGGTCAGCTTCATCGAGCACCACAACCTGGATTGCGCCGAGGTTAATGTGGTTCTGTTTGGCGTAATCGATAAGACGGCCGGTGGTACCGATCAGGATATCCACACCGCTTTCCAGCACTTTCAGCTGTTTATCGTAGCCGTCGCCGCCATAGGCCAGGCCAAGCTTCAGGCCGGTAGACTGCGCCAGGGGTTCAGCGTCTGCGTGGATCTGTACCGCAAGTTCTCGCGTCGGGGCCATAATTAGCGCGCGCGGCTGGTTAACTTTGCGGTCTGCAATCGCTGGGTGAGAAAGTAAATAATGAAACGTTGACGTTAAAAACGCCATCGTTTTGCCGGTACCGGTTTGCGCCTGCCCGGCAACATCGCGACCGGCCAGCGTCAGCGGCAGCGCGAGGGCCTGAATGGGCGTGCAGTTATGAAACCCTTTATTTTCAAGGGCTTCAATCACCTTCGGGTGCAGCGCGAAGTCGGAAAACTTCTGTTCTGTTAAATGTGTTTTGCTCATAGTGTGGTAGAATATCAGCTTACTATTGCTTTACGAAAGCGTATCCGGTGAAATAAAGTCAACCTTTAGTTGGTTAATGCGACATCAACACGTCGTTGGTGGAGACAAAACCAACGTACCAGGCTTATTCCTGTGGAGTTATATATGAGCGATAAAATTATTCACCTGACTGACGACAGTTTTGACACGGACGTACTTAAGGCTGACGGGCTGATCCTCGTCGATTTCTGGGCTGAATGGTGTGGTCCTTGCAAAATGATCGCCCCGATTCTGGATGAGATCGCCGACGAATATCAGGGCAAACTGACCGTTGCCAAGCTGAACATCGACCAGAACCCGGGCACCGCACCAAAATACGGTATCCGTGGCATCCCAACCCTTCTGCTGTTCAAAAACGGCGAAGTGGCAGCGACCAAAGTGGGCGCGCTGTCCAAAGGTCAACTGAAAGAGTTCCTGGACGCTAACCTGGCGTAAGGTTTCTCCGCTGTGCGTTCAGAGCTCCCGGCTAAATGATGTGGAACTCTGGACGCCCGGCTGAAGTCGTGCTAAGTTAGCTATGACTTCGTTTTAAACATATCTTGTTGTTTGAATCTTGTTTTACCCGATACTTCCCGTTGTTAACATGAACAGTGCGTGAAGTGGCTAAATTCCGGGCTTGTCACTCAATCCGTCTTGTCGTTTCAGTTCTGCGTTCTTTCCCTGTGACCAGACAGCGAACAGACATGAGTCGATGGCCGCTAAACAGGCATGGATGACCCTGCCATACCATTCACAACATTAAGTTCGAGAATCACCCCGAGTTTAAGAACCCACACCATTATGAATCTTACCGAATTAAAGAATACGCCGGTTTCTGAGCTGATCACTCTCGGCGAAAATATGGGGCTGGAAAACCAGGCTCGTATGCGCAAGCAGGACATCATTTTCGCCATCCTGAAGCAGCACGCTAAGAGTGGCGAAGATATCTTTGGCGACGGTGTGCTGGAGATATTGCAAGACGGATTTGGTTTCCTCCGCTCTGCAGACAGCTCCTACCTCGCCGGCCCTGACGACATCTACGTATCCCCCAGCCAAATCCGCCGTTTCAACCTCCGCACTGGTGACACCATTTCAGGTAAGATTCGTCCTCCTAAAGAGGGTGAACGCTACTTTGCGCTGTTGAAAGTCAATGAAGTTAACTTCGACAAACCGGAAAACTCGCGTAATAAGATCCTCTTCGAGAACTTAACGCCGCTGCACGCGAACTCTCGCCTGCGCATGGAGCGTGGTAACGGTTCTACTGAAGACTTAACCGCGCGTGTTCTGGATCTGGCCTCACCAATTGGTCGCGGCCAGCGTGGTTTGATTGTGGCACCGCCAAAAGCGGGTAAAACCATGCTGCTGCAGAACATCGCGCAGAGCATTGCCTATAACCACCCAGACTGCGTGCTGATGGTGCTGCTGATTGACGAACGTCCGGAAGAAGTGACCGAGATGCAGCGTCTGGTTAAAGGTGAAGTGGTTGCTTCTACCTTCGACGAGCCAGCATCTCGCCACGTTCAGGTTGCGGAAATGGTTATCGAGAAGGCGAAACGCCTGGTTGAGCACAAGAAAGACGTGATCATCCTGCTTGACTCCATCACCCGTCTGGCGCGTGCCTACAACACCGTGGTTCCGGCGTCTGGTAAAGTGCTGACCGGTGGTGTGGATGCTAACGCCCTGCATCGTCCGAAACGCTTCTTCGGTGCCGCGCGTAACGTGGAAGAGGGCGGCAGCCTGACCATCATCGCGACGGCGCTGATCGATACCGGTTCTAAAATGGACGAAGTGATTTACGAAGAATTTAAAGGTACAGGTAACATGGAACTGCACCTTTCTCGTAAAATCGCTGAAAAACGCGTCTTCCCGGCTATCGACTACAACCGTTCCGGTACCCGTAAAGAAGAGCTGCTCACCACGCAGGAAGAGCTGCAGAAAATGTGGATCCTGCGCAAAATCATCCATCCAATGGGTGAAATTGACGCGATGGAGTTCCTCATTAATAAACTGGCGATGACCAAAACCAACGACGATTTCTTCGACATGATGAAACGCTCGTAACGCAAATAAAGCCAGCGAACGCCACGTTTTTACGTGGCGTTTTCCTTTTATGGACTATACGCTAGTACTACCTACTCCCAATTTTGACCGGTCGGTGCGACAATAGAGCCGTTTCTGCATCCTGAGAAATAATTGATTGAAAAATATACAAAGGGAGTTGTTAGAAGCCATCTTTATTACTTCTGAGGTTGTGGCTTCATGGTTATACTTCCGGGACTAACAATTGTTGAGAGCAATCCATTGTGAATCTATTCACTGCCGTTACTGAACTGATCAGTATTTTTTTATTCACAACCTGTTTTTTGTTCATTGCACGCAAGGTGGCAAAACGAATAGGGTTGGTGGATAAACCTAATTTTCGTAAACGCCATCAAGGTCTTATTCCTTTAGTCGGCGGAATTTCTGTTTACGCAGGGATTTGCTTCACGTTTGGAATTGCCGACTATTATATTCCGCATGCCGCCCTGTACATTGCCTGCGCCGGTGTCCTGGTGTTAGTCGGGGCTCTTGATGACCGATTCGATATCGCGGTGAAAATACGCGCCACCGTTCAGGCGGCCATTGGCGTGGTGATGATGGTTGTGGGTGGACTGTATCTGCGAAGCCTCGGCTATGTGTTTGGCCCCTGGGAGTTAGTCCTGGGTCCATTTGGCTTCTTCCTGACACTCTTTGCCGTCTGGGCGGCAATCAATGCTTTCAACATGGTGGATGGCATTGACGGCCTGCTCGGTGGGTTGTCATCCGTCTCGTTCGCCGCTATCGGCATTATTTTATGGTTTGATGGTCAGTACAGTCTGGCAATGTGGTGTTTTGCCATGATTGCCGCCATTCTGCCTTATATCCTCTTAAACCTCGGTGTGCTGGGCCGTCGCTATAAAGTCTTTATGGGAGACGCGGGCAGTACGCTGATTGGTTTTACGGTTATCTGGATCCTGCTTGAAACCACACAGGGTCAAACCCATCCGATAAGTCCCGTAACCGCGCTGTGGATTATTGCCATTCCATTAATGGATATGGTGGCGATTATGTATCGCCGCCTGCGCAAAGGGATGAGTCCTTTCTCTCCTGACCGCCAACACATTCATCACCTCATCATGCGTGCGGGTTTTACTTCTCGTCAGGCGTTTGTGCTGATTACTCTGGCCGCCGCTATTTTGGCCGCAATTGGTGTGGCTGCAGAATATTCTCATATTATTCCTGAGTGGGTTATGTTGGCATTATTCTTGCTGGCATTTTTCCTGTACGGCTACTGCATTAAGCGCGCATGGAAAGTGGCGCGTTTTATTAAACGTCTTAAACGCAGGATGCGTCGTAACAGTGGCAAAAATACAACATTAACTAAGTAAAACCGGGACTATGATGACTCAACCGTTGGCGGGAGCGAAATCAGTGGTAACTGAGAATGAACTGGATATTCGGGGTTTGTTTCGCGTGTTATGGGCAGGCAAACTTTGGATTGCGGGGATCGCGCTGGGGTTTGCCCTGTTAGCGCTGGCCTATACGTTCTTTGCAAAGCAAGAGTGGAGCGCCACGGCAATCACAGACAAGCCAACGGTTAACATGCTCGGGGGATACTATTCCCAGCAGCAATTCCTGCGTAACCTGGACATCAAAGCCAGTCTTGCTACGCCTGACCAGGCTTCCGTTATGGATGAAGCCTATAAAGAGTTTGTGATGCAGCTGGCTTCGTGGGATACCCGCCGCGATTTCTGGTCCCAGACGGATTACTACAAGCAGCGCCGGGTTGATAATACAAAAGCCGATGCCGCCCTGCTGGACGATCTGATTAACAATATTCAGTTTATGCCGGGCGACGCGCTGCGTAGCGTTAATGACAGCGTCAAGCTGATTGCAGAAACCGCGCCGGATGCCAACAACCTGTTGCGTCAGTATGTCGCGTTTGCCAGCCAGCGTGCCGCAAGCCATCTTAACGAAGAGCTTAAAGGTGCCTGGGCGGCTCGTACCATCCAGATGAAAGCCCAGGTAAAACGTCAGGAAGAGGTGGCGAATACTATTTTCGGTCGCCGCGTGCATAACATTGAGCAGGCGCTGAAAATTGCGGAACAGCACAATATTTCCCGTACTGAGACGGACGTGCCGGCCGATGAGCTGCCTGATTCAGAAATGTTCCTTCTTGGCCGCCCTATGCTGCAGGCGCGGCTGGAAAACCTGAAGGCCGTCGGTCCTGATTTTGACCTCGATTACGATCAAAATCGCGCGATGCTCAATACGCTTAATGTCGGCCCATCCCTGGACCCGCGTTTTCAGACCTATCGTTATTTGCGAACGCCTGAAGAACCTGTAAAACGCGACAGTCCGCGTCGTGCATTCCTGATGATCATGTGGGGGATTGTAGGCGCATTGACGGGCGCTGGCGTGGCGTTAACGCGTCGTCGCAAAAACTAAGAACGCCGTCTACGATGAAGGCTGCGGCCTTCATCGCCTAATCGAAGAGAATCGATGTGAAAGTACTAACCGTATTTGGCACCAGGCCGGAGGCCATTAAGATGGCACCTCTGGTTCATGCGCTGGCCTGCGATCCTGATATTGAAGCGAAAGTCTGCGTCACGGCTCAACACCGTGAGATGCTCGATCAGGTTTTAACGCTCTTCTCCATCGTCCCGGATTACGACCTTAATATTATGAAACCGGGGCAAGGGTTAACGGAGATAACCTGTCGCATTCTGCAAGAGCTTAAGCCGATCCTGGAGTCATTCAAGCCCGACGTCGTGCTGGTACACGGTGACACCACAACTACCGTGGCGACAAGCCTGGCCGCGTTTTACCAGCGAATTCCCGTGGGGCATGTTGAGGCGGGTCTGCGTACCGGCAATCTTTATTCGCCGTGGCCGGAGGAGGCCAACCGCACGTTAACGGGTCATCTTGCGATGTACCACTTTGCGCCAACGGAAAACTCTCGTCAGAACCTGCTGCGTGAAAATATCGCCGATAACAAAATCTTTGTGACAGGCAATACGGTCATTGACGCGTTAATTTGGGTACGTGACCGCGTCCTGGCAAACAGCGATCTTCAGAAAGAGCTCGCTGCCCGCTATCCGTTCCTTCACAACGGCAAAAAAACCATTCTGGTCACTGGCCACCGTCGCGAGAGCTTTGGCCGGGGTTTCGAGCAAATCTGTCACGCGCTGGCTGAAATCGCCGCGCAGAATGACGATGTGCAAATTGTCTATCCAGTACACCTTAACCCTAACGTCAGCGAGCCGGTTAACCGGATCCTGGGCCATGTCGAAAATGTCCTTCTGATTGAACCTCAGGACTACATGCCGTTTGTCTGGCTGATGAACCACGCCTGGCTGATCCTCACCGATTCCGGCGGAATCCAGGAAGAAGCGCCATCCCTCGGCAAACCGGTGCTGGTGATGCGTGAAACGACCGAACGTCCGGAAGCCGTCAAAGCCGGTACGGTGCGTCTGGTCGGCACCAACGCGCAGCTCATCGTCGAAGAGGTCACGCGCCTGCTGCATGACGATGAAGCGTATCAGGCGATGAGCCGGGCCCATAATCCGTATGGAGACGGGCAGGCTTGTGGCCGTATTTTGCATGCACTTAAACACAATCGGGTATCGCTATGAGTTTTACTACCATCTCTGTCATTGGTCTTGGCTACATTGGCTTGCCTACTGCGGCCGCGTTTGCCTCTCGTCAGCAACAGGTTGTTGGTGTGGATATCAACGCACGAGCGGTAGAAACCATTAACCGTGGCGAGATTCATATTGTGGAGCCCGATCTTGACCGCGTGGTGAAAGAGGCGGTGGAGGGGGGCTTCCTGCGTGCCAGCACGACGCCAGTTGAAGCGGATGCCTACCTGATTGCCGTCCCCACCCCGTTTAAAGGTGACCACGAGCCCGACATGGCATTCGTCGAGGCGGCGGCAAAATCCATCGCGCCTGTGCTGAAGAAAGGGGCGCTGGTGATCCTGGAATCGACCTCTCCGGTCGGCGCTACCGAGCAGATGGCACAGTGGCTGGCCGAGGCGCGTCCTGATTTAAGCTTCCCGCAGCAGGTGGGTGAGCAGGCGGATATCAACATCGCCTACTGTCCGGAGCGCGTGCTGCCGGGCCAGGTGATGGTCGAACTGATTAAAAACGACCGCGTCATTGGCGGTATGACGCCCGTCTGTTCCGAACGTGCCAGCGCGCTGTACAAGATTTTCCTGGAAGGCGAGTGCGTGGTGACCAATTCCCGCACCGCCGAGATGTGCAAGCTGACGGAGAACAGCTTCCGCGACGTCAATATTGCCTTTGCGAACGAACTGTCGCTAATTTGCGCCGATCAGGGGATTAACGTATGGGAGCTGATTAGCCTGGCGAATCGCCATCCGCGTGTAAACATTCTCCAGCCAGGCCCGGGCGTGGGTGGACACTGTATCGCCGTCGATCCGTGGTTTATCGTGGCGCAGAATCCGGCGCAGGCGCGTCTGATTCGCACCGCGCGTGAAGTGAACGACAGCAAGCCTCACTGGGTGCTCAATCAGGTTAAAGCGACGGTAGCGGATTGTCTGACAGAGAGCGGCAAGCGCGCCAGCGAGCTGAAAATTGCCTGCTTTGGTCTGGCATTTAAACCCAATATTGACGATCTGCGTGAAAGCCCGGCGATGGAAATTGCTGAGATGATTGCCGAATGGCACAAGGGTGAAACGCTGGTGGTTGAGCCGAATATCCATGAATTACCGGCAAAACTGGCGGGGCACTGCACGCTGACGGCGCTGGAAGACGCGCTGGCGACGGCGGACGTGCTGGTGCTGCTGGTAGATCATAAAGAGTTTAAAGCGACGTCCGGCGATGCTGTTCGTCAGCAGTATATTGTGGATACCAAAGGTGTCTGGCGTTGAACAGCCTGAATGGGGTGCTTGAGTCCCTGCAGTGGGAGAGTGCCTTTTTCGGCCTGCCGTCGGCCATCGTACGTGTGCGCGATGACGCGCCGGTGCTGGCTGAATCAGATTTTATCGCCTGGCAACGGGTGCAGGCTAAGATCCCGGCGGAGCGCGCCGATCTGCTTGATGCGCTCCAGCAGCACGGCTTTCAGCTGGTTGAAGGTGAGGTAGACCTTTCCATTACCCTTACCCGGCACGATGCGCCAGGCGCGGAAATTGCAACCGAACAGGACATCACCGTGCTGCGTCAGATGGCGGCCCAGGCATTTGCACAGAGCCGCTTTCGTGCGCCCTGGTATGCACCTGACGATAGCGGACGTTTCTATGCCCAGTGGATAGAAAATGCGGTCAAAGGCACCTTTGACCACGTCTGCCTGGTTTTCCGTGCAGGCGACGGTCAAATCCAGGGGTTCGTCTCGCTGCGTAAGCTCAACGAGCGCGAGGCGCGTATTGGCTTATTAGCCGGGCGCGGCATGGGTGAGAAACTCATGCAGGCGGCGCTGCACTGGGCGCAGCAGCAACAGCTTGTGACGCTGCGGGTCGCGACCCAACTGGGCAACACCGCCGCGCTTAAACGTTATATTGCGAGTGGTGCCAACATCGACGCCACCGCCTACTGGTTATACAGGTGACAAGATGATTCCATTTAACGCACCACCCGTTGTCGGAACTGAACTCGACTATATGCAGTCTGCCATGGGCAGCGGCAAACTCTGTGGTGACGGCGGTTTTACCCGTCGCTGTCAGCAGTGGATGGAACAGCGTTTTCGCAGCGCCAAAGTGCTGCTGACCCCGTCCTGTACGGCATCGCTGGAAATGGCGGCACTGTTGCTGGATATCCAGCCCGGCGATGAAGTGATTATGCCGAGCTATACCTTCGTTTCCACGGCGAACGCCTTTGTCCTGCGCGGAGCGAAAATCGTCTTTGTGGATATCCGCCCGGACACCATGAACATTGATGAGACGCTGATTGAAGCGGCGATCACCGACAAAACGCGCGCGATCGTGCCGGTTCACTACGCGGGCGTGGCCTGTGAAATGGACACCATCATGGCCATCGCCAAAAAACATAATCTGTTCGTGGTGGAAGATGCCGCGCAGGGCGTGATGTCCACCTACAAGGGACGCGCGCTGGGCACTATCGGCCATATCGGCTGCTTTAGCTTCCACGAAACCAAAAACTACACGGCGGGCGGAGAAGGTGGCGCGACGCTGATTAACGACCGGGCTCTGGTGGAGCGGGCGGAAGTGATCCGCGAAAAAGGCACCAACCGCAGCCAGTTCTTCCGGGGCCAGGTAGATAAATACACCTGGCGCGACATCGGCTCCAGCTATTTGATGGCGGATCTGCAGGCGGCATATCTGTGGGCGCAGCTGGAAGCGGCGGAACGTATCAACCTTCAGCGTCTTTCCCTGTGGCAAACGTATTACGATGCGCTTGAGCCGCTCGCCAAAGCCGGGCGTATTGAGCTGCCGACCATCCCGGCGGATTGCGTCCACAATGCGCATATGTTCTACATCAAGCTGCGCGATAACGACGACCGCAGCGAGCTCATCGCCTGGCTGAAAGAGGCCGAAATTATGGCGGTGTTCCACTACATCCCGCTGCACTCCAGCCCGGCCGGCGAAGCGTTTGGCACGTTCGCGGGTGAAGATCGTTACACCACGAAAGAAAGTGAGCGTTTGCTTCGCCTGCCACTGTTCTACAACCTCGCGCCTGTTAACCAGCGTACGGTGATTAATACCCTTCTGAGTTATTTCGGCTGATATGTCTCTGGCAAAAGCATCGGTGTGGACCGCCGCGTCCACGCTTGTAAAAATTGGCGCCGGTCTGCTGGTCGTCAAGCTACTGGCCGTCTCATTTGGCCCCTCTGGCGTGGGGCTGGCGGGTAATTTCCGCCAGCTCGTTACCGTCCTTGGGGTGCTGGCCGGCGCCGGCATTTTCAACGGCGTTACCAAATACGTTGCGCAGTATCACGATGATGCGGCTCAGCTGCGCAGGGTGGTGGGCACCTCTTCGGCGATGGTCACCGGTTTTTCGACCCTGATGGCGATTGTTTTTCTTCTGGCGGCGGCGCCCATCAGCCTGGGATTGTTCGGGCACACCCACTATCAGGGGCTGGTGCGTCTGGTCGCGTTGGTTCAGATGGGCATTGCCTGGGCAAACCTGCTGCTGGCGCTGATGAAAGGTTTTCGTGATGCCGCCGGGAACGCGCTTGCCCTAATCCTGGGAAGCGTCATCGGCGTGATTGCCTATTACTTCTGCTATCGCCTGGGCGGCTATGAAGGCGCACTGCTGGGGCTGGCGCTGGTCCCGGCGCTGGTTGTTGTGCCTGCGGCATTTATGCTGATGCGTCGGGGCGTCATCCCTTTGAGCTACCTAAAACCGCAATGGGACACGATGCTTGCCAGCCAGCTGGGTAAATTTACCCTGATGGCACTCATCACCTCCGTCACGCTGCCGGTAGCCTACGTGATGATGCGAAACCTGCTGGCGGCGCATTATAGCTGGGATGAAGTCGGGATTTGGCAGGGCGTGAGCAGCATTTCCGACGCTTATCTCCAGTTTATAACGGCTTCCTTTAGCGTCTATTTGCTGCCAACCTTATCGCGCCTGACGTCCAGACAAGAAATTACGCGCGAGATTTTCCGAGCTCTGCGCTTTGTGCTGCCGGCCGTCGCGGCGGCCAGCTTTACCGTCTGGTTACTGCGCGATGTCGCCATCTGGCTGCTCTTCTCGGCGAAGTTCACCGCCATGCGCGATCTCTTTGCATGGCAGCTGGTGGGTGATGTGCTGAAAGTGGGGGCTTACGTTTTCGGCTATCTGGTGATTGCAAAAGCGTCCCTGCGGCTGTATATCCTGGCGGAAATTAGCCAGTTTGCGTTACTGACAGCATTTTCACACTGGCTGATACCCGCGCACGGTGCGCTGGGGGCGGCTCAGGCCTACATGGCAACCTATATCGTTTATTTCGCCGCCTGTTGCGGCGTATTTTTATTGTGGCGTAAACGCGCATGACTGCACTGATTCACATCCTGGGATCGGATATCCCACACCATAACCAGACCGTTTTGCGGTTCTTCAACGACGAGCTGGCATCGGGCAATCCTGATGCGCGTGAGTTTATGGTTGCAGGTCAGGATAAGGGCCTGAGCGAGGCGTTTCCGGCGCTGACGATTCGCTTCTGGCCGGATAAGGCCGCGCTGGCGAAGGCGGTCATTGCCAAAGCCAAAGCGGATCGTAAGCAACGTTTCTTTTTCCACGGGCAGTTCAATACCGGCCTGTGGCTGGCACTGCTCAGCGGGGGGATTAAACCCTCCCAGTGCAGCTGGCATATCTGGGGAGCCGATCTCTACGAAGTCTCCCGCGGCTGGAAATTCCGTCTTTTCTATCCGCTGCGGCGCATGGCGCAGGGGCGCGTAGGCTGTGTGTTTGCCACCCGCGGCGATCTCAACTATTTTGCTAAACAGCACCCGAACGTGCGCGGAGAACTGCTCTATTTCCCGACCCGCATGGATCCGGCGCTGAACGCCATGGCGAATGACGCGGTGCGTGAAGGCAAGCTGACGATCCTGGTGGGGAATTCCGGCGATCGCAGTAACGAACACGTCGCGGGGCTCAGGGCGGTGCATCAGCAGTTTGGCGACACGGTGAATGTTGTGGTGCCGATGGGCTATCCCGCCAACAACGACGCCTATATTGCTGACGTTCGCCAACAGGGGCTTGCGCTGTTTAGTGCAGAAAACCTGCACATCCTTAGCGATAAGCTGGAATTTGATGAATATCTTGCGCTGCTGAGAAAATGCGATCTTGGCTATTTCATCTTCGCACGACAGCAGGGAATCGGCACGCTGTGTCTGCTGATTCAGGCGGGTGTACCGTGCGTGCTCAACCGCGACAATCCGTTCTGGCAGGACATGGCCGAGCAGCATATTCCGGTGCTGTTTACCTCAGACACGCTGAATGTCGAGGTGGTTCGGGAAGCCCAACGCCAGCTCATGCTGGTGGATAAAAATAGCATCGATTTTTTCAGCCCGAATTACCTCACGCCGTGGCACCGCGCGCTCCGTATCGCTTCAGGAGACAAAGCATGAGTCAGTTGCAATTCAGCGGCTTACTGGTTGTCTGGCTTCTGAGCACCCTGTTTATTGCCACGCTTACCTGGTTTGAATTCCGCCGGGTACGTTTCAACTTTAACGTTTTCTTCTCGTTACTGTTTCTGCTGACCTTCTTTTTCGGCTTCCCGCTGACCAGCATTCTGGTCTTCCGGTTTGACGTGAGCGTCGCGCCGCCGGAAATCCTGCTCCAGGCGCTTCTGGCGGCAACCTGCTTCTATGCCGTCTACTACGTCACCTATAAAACGCGTCTGCGTTCAGCGCAGGCTGCTGCCCCGCGCCGGCCGCTTTTTACCATGAATCGGGTGGAAACCCACCTGACGTGGGTGATGCTGATGACCATCGCCCTGGTCAGCGTCGGTATCTTCTTCATGCATAACGGCTTTCTGCTGTTTAAGCTCCACTCCTACAGCCAGATTTTTTCGGCCGAAGTCTCGGGCGTGGCGCTTAAGCGTTTCTTCTACTTCTTCATTCCGGCGATGCTGGTGGTCTTTTTCCTGCGCCAGGACAGCAAAGCGTGGCTGTTTTTCCTGGTCAGCACCGTCGCGTTTGGCATTCTGACCTACATGATTGTGGGCGGCACGCGCGCGAACATTATCATCGCCTTCGCCATCTTCCTGTTTATCGGCATCATTCGCGGCTGGATCTCGCTGTGGATGCTGGTTGCGGCAGGCGTGTTTGGCATTGTCGGGATGTTCTGGCTGGCGCTGAAGCGCTACGGCATGAACGTGGCGGGGGATGAGGCGTTTTACACGTTCCTCTACCTGACGCGCGATACTTTCTCGCCATGGGAAAATCTGGCATTGCTGCTGCAAAATTACGACAAGATTGATTTCCAGGGGCTGGCGCCGATTGTTCGCGACTTCTACGTCTTTATCCCTTCCTGGCTATGGCCGGACCGGCCTGGCGTGGTGCTTAACACGGCAAATTACTTTACCTGGGAAGTGCTGAACAACCATTCCGGTCTGGCAATCTCGCCAACGCTGATTGGTTCCCTGGTGGTGATGGGGGGGGCGTGGTTCATTCTGCCCGGTGCAGTTGCCGTTGGGCTGATTATTAAGTGGTTTGACTGGCTTTATCTGCGCGGCAACGAAGAGACCAACCGCTATAAAGCCGCCATTTTGCACAGTTTCTGCTTTGGTGCCATTTTCAATATGATCGTTCTGGCGCGCGAAGGGCTGGACTCGTTCGTTTCGCGCGTGGTGTTCTTCATGGTCGTTTTCGGCCTCTGCCTGTTGCTGGCCAAACTGTTGTACTGGCTGTTTGACAGCGCAGGGCTTGTGCACAAGCGCGAGCGGCAGGGCAGCACAACGCTGTCGCAAGTCTGAGTAAGGATAGTAATGACTGATAAAATTTCTGCACCGCGCTATGCGCTACGTGGCCTGCAGCTTATTGGCTGGCGCGACATGCAGCACGCGCTGGACTTTCTGTTCGCCGACGGCCAGATGAAATCCGGTACGCTGGTGGCCATCAACGCGGAAAAAATGCTGGCGGTTGAGGATAATGCGGAAGTCAAAAGCCTGATTGAAGCGGCTGAATTTAAATACGCGGACGGGATCAGCGTAGTCCGCTCTATCCGTAAAAAGTATCCTGACGCTAATGTATCCCGCGTGGCGGGGGCCGATCTCTGGGAGCAGCTTATGGCCCGCGCAGGTGCGCAGGGTACGCCCGTGTTCCTGATTGGCGGGAAGCCGGAGATACTGGCCCAGACGGAGGAGAAACTGCGTCGTCAATGGAATGTTAATATCGTCGGCAGCCAGGATGGTTACTTCAAACCGGAAGATCGACAGGCTCTGTTTGAGCGCGTTCGTGACAGCGGGGCGAAAATTGTCACCGTGGCGATGGGCTCTCCGCGTCAGGAGATCCTGATGCGTGACTGCCGTCTGGTCTGTCCTGATGCCCTCTATATGGGCGTCGGCGGCACGTACGACGTCTTTACCGGCCACGTTACGCGCGCGCCGAAGGTCTGGCAAAATCTGGGGCTGGAGTGGCTGTACCGCCTGCTATCGCAACCGACGCGCATTAAACGTCAGATCCGTCTGCTTCGCTACCTCGCCTGGCATTACACCGGGAAAATGTAATCAAAATGTAGCGCGATATGCTATTCGCGCTGCAACTCGCCTGCAAAACTGCTGATAATCTGTGCAATGCATTCATTTTTTTAATGCATCGTTTGCCATTTGGCAGATTTTAGGAAACCATTCGCTCCGTATTTTAGTACCCCTAAAAAACAATATCCGGTATTAAGCCGGGAAACAGCAAACACAATCGAGGATCTATGGCAGAGAAACAACCGGAGCTACAGCGTGGGCTGGAAGCTCGTCATATTGAACTGATAGCGCTGGGCGGCACTATCGGCGTGGGCCTGTTTATGGGCTCCGCAAGCACGCTCAAATGGGCAGGCCCTTCCGTATTACTGGCGTATATTATCGCCGGGCTGTTTGTTTTCTTCATTATGCGTTCCATGGGCGAAATGCTCTTCCTGGAGCCGGTAACCGGCTCTTTCGCCGTTTACGCGCATCGCTATATGAGCCCCTTCTTCGGATACCTTACGGCCTGGTCTTACTGGTTTATGTGGATGGCGGTGGGCATCTCAGAGATCACCGCGATAGGGGTCTACGTCCAGTTTTGGTTCCCGGACATGGTCCAGTGGATACCCGCGCTCATTGCCGTGGGGCTGGTGGCGCTGGCAAACCTGGCAGCCGTGCGCCTTTACGGTGAAATTGAGTTCTGGTTCGCAATGATCAAAGTCACCACGATTATCGTGATGATTGTCGTCGGCCTGGGCGTGATTTTCTTCGGCTTTGGCAACGGTGGACACGCTATCGGCTTTGGCAACCTGACCGAAAACGGCGGCTTCTTTGCCGGCGGCTGGAAGGGCTTCCTGACGGCGCTGTGTATCGTTGTGGCCTCGTATCAGGGCGTGGAGCTGATTGGTATTACCGCCGGTGAAGCGAAAAACCCGCAGGTCACGCTGCGTAGCGCGGTGGGCAAAGTGCTGTGGCGCATCCTGATTTTCTATGTGGGCGCGATCTTCGTCATCGTGACCATCTTCCCGTGGAACGAAATTGGCACGACGGGTAGCCCGTTTGTTTTAACCTTCGCCAAAATTGGTATCACGGCGGCGGCGGGTATCATCAATTTTGTAGTCCTGACGGCAGCGCTGTCAGGCTGTAACAGCGGGATGTACAGCTGCGGACGTATGCTCTATGCGCTTTCGAAGAATAACCAGCTGCCTGCGGCGATGAGTAAAGTCTCACGTGCCGGCGTACCGGTGGCGGGTGTGGCGGTCTCCATTGTAATCCTGCTGATTGGCTCTTGCCTGAATTACATCATTCCTAACCCGCAGCGCGTATTCGTTTACGTCTACAGCGCCAGCGTACTGCCGGGCATGGTGCCGTGGTTTGTTATCCTCATCAGCCAGCTACGTTTCCGGCATGCGCATAAAAAAGCGATCGAAAGCCATCCGTTCCGCTCAATTCTGTTCCCCTATGCGAACTATTTGACGATGGCGTTCCTGATTTGCGTATTAATCGGCATGTACTTTAATGAAGATACCCGCATGTCGCTGTTTGTCGGGATGATCTTCCTGGCGGCTGTGACGGCCGCATATAAGCTTTTTGGCCTGGGTCGCCGCGGCACCACGCAGAAAGTGGAGGAATAAGCGGCAAAATGTGCAAACCATAACCAAACGCGCATTTTTTTCAAAAAAGCACTAGACAGCGGGGACGGAGGTACGTAATATCCAGCCCCGCAACGGCGCTAAGCGCCCGTAGCTCAGCTGGATAGAGCGCTGCCCTCCGGAGGCAGAGGTCTCAGGTTCGAATCCTGTCGGGCGCACCATTAACCCGGTGCTGGAGCTGCGGTGGTTTTAATACCGCGTAAAAGGTTTGCAGTGGTGGCTATAGCTCAGTTGGTAGAGCCCTGGATTGTGATTCCAGTTGTCGTGGGTTCGAATCCCATTAGCCACCCCATTATTTGAAAGAGTTGTGAATTGCGAAGGTGGCGGAATTGGTAGACGCGCTAGCTTCAGGTGTTAGTGTCCTTTGGATGTGGGGGTTCGAGTCCCCCCCCTCGCACCACGACTTTTTAAATGAATTGAACTAAAAATTCAAAAAGCAGTACATCGGCGAGTAGCGCAGCTTGGTAGCGCAACTGGTTTGGGACCAGTGGGTCGGAGGTTCGAATCCTCTCTCGCCGACCAATTTTGAACCCCGCTTCGGCGGGGTTTTTTGTTTTCTGAGGCTTCTCATCCCTGTAGTCATTCTCCGACAGCGTCCTTTTTCATTGTCGCAATCCAGCGACATACAACTCATTGAAAGTTAGATAAAAAAACATTTATGGGTTTTGCTGTCTCCTCCTGGCGACATATTCCCGCCGTTTCCCGATACGTTGTAGCGCTTAAGACGGCGCTTAGCAGCATAATTTCCTTTTATCTTAAAATGTTGCGTCATGTAAAAGTTCTGGGTGTTATGTTGGCACGTTACGTGCAATAATATGCGTGTAGATGCTCATTCCATCTCTTATGTTCGCCTTAGTGCCTCATAAACTCAGGAATGACGCAGAGCCATTTACGGTGCTTATCGTCCACTGACAGATGTCGCTTCGGCCTCATCAGACACCATGGACACAACGTTGAGTGAAGCACCAAATATGTTGTCTTACAGACCTGTTTTAACGCCTGCTTTTATAGCAGGCGTTTTTTTATGTCTTATTCCCGATACAGGCGCATGATCAGGGCAACCATTAGCAGGGCTGATGCAGAGACAGCATAGAGCGCCTGTACTGAGCCAAACCCTGAAGCCACCGCCGCTGCAATGCCGGTGAAAAGAGAGGCGCTGAGCGTTTGCCAGCGCCAGGCTTTACCGCTGGCCGAAGCGGTTTGCGTGAGAGGAAAACTACTGAGTACCCCAAACGTGCCCGCTGCGAAGAGAACATTCGAGGCCAGATGCGCGATAAAGATCATCCCCAGCGCGCATACTGTCCACCCGGACAAAAACGGCACCATGCCATAAGCGGCCAGAAAGATGCTCAGGCAAACGATTATTCGTGGCGTGTGGGCCGCAAAGCGCGTCAGGCTCTCTTTTTTTAGCAGCAGGGGGCCACAAAGCTGCCCCAGACTCCTCGCGAAAAGCAAAGGCAAAGCAAGGCCCGCCGCATCCTGAGGACGGAGCTGCTGGGCCAGTGCCGGAAGAAGCGCCATCGCCGGTGAGCCGACGGCGGCCAGCGCCGGCAGGATGAGCAGGCTGCGTTTCTGCCGAACGGTCAACGCCTGCCAGCGTAATGTTGCCGAATCCCCCTTTTCCATAGTGGTGGGGCCTGGTGTCGGAGAAAACCGGCGTCCAGCCAGCCATAGCAGTACTAATGAGCCCAGAAAGCTCGCGGCATCAATGGCCAGTAGGGTAAACACGGATGTCTTCTGAAACAGCACCACGCCGAGTCCGGTCCCTAATAACACTTGAGAAGCGAAAATCACATTTTCCAGACAGGTTGCAGCGGGCAGCTCTGCTTCGCTAAGTCCGCGCTTAAAGAGCAATGTCAGCGCGGGCCAGCTCATCCCGCTGAGCAGGGCTTCGGTAGATTGCACGGCGAGCAATGCGGCAACGCTGTGGTAACCCACGCCAAGCAGAGGAAAGAGCAGGGCGAGCAAGCCCAGCACCTCGGTCAGTATCAGCAGCGATATCGGCGAAAAGAGCGAGCACAGTTTTTCGCCTAAGATGCTGCCGATGAACCCAGGTACCGTAGCGAAAAGAAAAGCGAGAGTGAGCAGAGCGGGCGGGGCTGACCACGCTAGCAGCAAACCGAAGACCACAACCTGGGTTAGACCATTCCCCAGTGACGAAAAGATAAAAGCACAGGCAAGCAGGCGCAGCCAGCGGTGGCAGCGCAGCGCCTGGATAAGCGCATACAAAAGCGAGTTCATTGAGATTTCCTTTCAAAAACGATTTAGTCCACGCTGCAAAATGTGCGCGTGTGTGAAAAAAGGTTAATGAAAAGACATCGTTACATTGGCGGATTCGTTTGCGGATGTGGGTGCAAAGAATGTAGCAGGAGAAAGGCGATAAAAAAAGGAGGCCCTCTGGCCTCCTTTTTATTTACTGCTGCGTACCGTTATTTTGCAGCGTTAGCAGCAATCCGTCACGCCGCATGGCGGCTGCCTCTTCCGGCTTATGCTGCTTGTCCAGCGTATCGGCAAGCCACGCGTAGTCAAACGCGTCCGGACGCTGTTTCAGCGCTGCACGGAAGGCGAGGCTCGCCTCCTGCCATTCGCCATGCTTCATTAACGACTGACCGAGGGTGCTCCACAGCAGCGGACGATCGCCGACGCTTTTAATCTGCTGACGCAGCACTTTTTCGATTTGCTCAGGATTATTGGTTTTCAGGCGCGGGATCACCATCACCAGACGATCGTCATACTGGCGCTTCAGGCCGTCGAGGAGGATCTCCTGAGCCGTGTCATGATCGTCACATTCAATAAGATGTTCCGCCATGGCGACCTGCAGAGGAACCTGCTGGCGCGTCTTACGGCTCTGATTCTTCCACCACGTTTTCAGACCGTCGCTGCCCAGGTCGGCGCGCGCCTGATCCATCAGGCCAATCCATGCCAGACGCTGCAGCTCATCACGATGTTCATCGTCGCCCACCTCGGCTTTCGCCATCGACGGAATGATGTCCAGCAGCGAACCCCAGGCGCCGGTACGAATATACGCCTGCTCGGCAAGACGCAGCACTTCCGGATGACGTGGCGCAACTTCCAGCAGGCGATCGATACCGTGGCGAGCCGCGTGGTTCTCATTGCGTGCCAGCTGCAGGCGGACGCGGGTAATTTCCACAGGAATTGGGTCACCGGACGCCAGCTCTGCCGCCCGCTCCAGATGCTGATTAGCGCGGGCTTCGTCACCGCGCTGCTGCGCCGCTTCGGCTGCGAGCAGATAATTCACCACCGGCTGTTCAGCATGGTCAGCGTTTTTCGACATCAGCTTTTCAACCTGCTGATAGTCACCCTCAGCAAGCTTAAGCAGCGCCTGCTCGGTTTGTTTACGGGCGCGGCGGCGTTTACGTCCAACGAACCAGCCGCGCGTGTGGGCACCGGTGCGGAAAATGCGGCGCAGGATCCACTCGATCGCAAACAGCACCACCACGCCGAGGATCAGAATGATCGTCAGGCCGGTTACGCTGGTTTCAATGTTGTAGTTATCGGTCTGGATCAGGACGTAACCCTGATGGCCCGCAAGCATGGGGCCCAGCACGATCCCGGCGATCAGCAGGATGAAGAGTAAGAGAACTTTTAGCATCATTACTCTCCTTGCGGTGCGCTTTCAGGCGCCGGAGCCGGGGCAGGTGCCGCTCCGCCCGACGGCTCTGCCGGTACGCCCGGCTGCGCCAGCAGGTTACGTACGCGCGTCTGCATCAGTTTCTCCAGAATCGGCTGGCTGGCCAGCTTATCCGGCACGTTCATGGTGATGTTCTGCTGGCTCAGCTTATCAATGTCTTCGAGGAAGGCGGTGGTCGTCGCATCATCGGTGTTGTAGTAGGCGCGTACCCACGTTGAGACGTTATCCAGCGCCTGTTTGTAGGTCTCTTCCTGATGACGCGGCACGGCCTGAGCCGCCACCAGCAGGCGGGAACGGATGTTCTCGCGCAGATAGATATCCTGGTTCGGCGCCAGCAGCGGCACGGCGGTTTCGTCGCGACGGCGGATAGTGATGAAGCTGTCCATAAAGTTCTGCCAGCTTTTCTGCAGGTTTATGCGCCATTCGCTCAGGGAGCTGGAAAGCTCGGTACCGTCGGAATCCATCGGGGAGTCGTCGTCGTTATTATCCGCCAGCTGCAGGTTATCAATCTGATTCGACAGCTGGTTCACCTTGAGGATAATGCCGTCGTAATCCACCTGCGAGACGGCGGAGAGGCTGGCGATGTCTTCGGTGATCGCGCGACGTGCGGTAATGAGGCTCGGGTCGTTCATGTCTGCCAGGCTCGCATCGGCGCTTTTCAGCAGCGCGGCGGCAGTGGTGACGTCCTGATCGCTCCAGAGCTTACGTCCTGCGAGCTTCACCAGGAAGTCAGCCTGCGAGAGCAGCCAGGTTTTGGCATCGGTACCGGAAATCGTGGCGACTTTCTGCTGCACGTCGCCCAGCTGTTTAGCCAGCTCTTCCTGTTTGCGGTTCGCCTCGGCAAGCGCGGCGGCCTGCTGCTTAATCACCGTTTCCAGCTCGGTTTTCTGCGTCTCCTGCGCTTTTTGCAGGGCAGTGAGCTGATTCACCAGCGCATCGCTGGTGGACGTCTGGTTAGCGCCCTGTTGCTTCACCAGACCGTACAGGCCAACCCCTGCAGCCAGCGCAATGGCGATGGCAATCGCGCTCAGCGCGAGGCTCGTTTTGTTGCTGCCGTTTTTCTTCTCAGCGGTTTTCTCTGTCGTCTCTGGCTGTGGCGTCGTCTCCACAGTCTCCCTGGTCTCTTCAACCACGGCGGAGGATTTGTCGTGTTCCGTCATTATGGCTTCCCATTTGAGAGTTATTGTAATGCGCGCAGCAGCGCATCGTTGTCGGCGTTATCAGCGATCCGAATATCCTGCCAGCCCAGTTCCCGGGCCTGGTTCGCCAGACGCTCACTGACGACCAGAAGCCGACAGCGGAGTAACCAGTTTTCGCGATACCAGAGCGGTATCAGCGACCAAAGCTGTTGTAACATTTCACCGCTGGTGACCACCAGCGTATTAATGCCGCGCGCGTGCCAGCGCATCGCCTCTTCCGCGCCATCGTAGTGTTTTGCACAACGCTGATAGCACTCAGTGAACGTCACGTCTGCACCACGTTCACGCAGCGTTTCGCCCAGCAGCTCGCGGCCACCATTACCGCGCAAAATGAGCGCGCGCTTTCCGGCAATAGTTTGTAATTCAGGTAATTGTAGCAAGACTTCACTGATTTCCCGATCTAACGGGTAACAAACGTCCACGCTGCTTACGGTATGCAGCGCCAGTGCCGTTGTGCGGCCAATCGCGAAATAGCGGGGGGCGGCTGGCCAGGTCAAACCCTGCTGTTGCAGCTGCGCGTGGGCAAATTCCACGGCATGTTGCGACAGCGCAAACAGCAGGTCGCCTTCTTGAAGAGTATTCATCTGGTCGGCGAGCGCGGAGAGCTCCCGACCGGGGGAGAATTCAATGAGCGGAAAACTCCAGGCCACCTGCCCCAGTGCGCGCAGACGGCTCACTAACTGCTCTCCTGCGGGAGAAGGGCGGGTGACAAGAATACTCATGCAGGGGGCTCTCCATTATAAACGTCAGCCAGGATCTCGCGGGCGCCGTTATCCAGCAGTTCTTCCGCCAGCGACACGCCAAGCTGCTCGGCATCTTGCGCTTTACCGCGACGTTCGCCGCGTACCATCTGCGAACCGTCCGGGGCGCCCACCAGCGCGCGCAGCCACAGTTCGCCTTCTGTTAATTCAGCATAGCTGCCAATCGGTACCTGGCATCCCCCTTCGAGGCGGGTATTCATCGCACGCTCGGCTTTTACGCGAATAGCGGTCTCGTCATGGTTTAGCGGTGCGAGCAGTTCGCGGGTACGCGCATCGTCCAGACGGCACTCGATGCCGACGGCACCCTGTCCCACGGCCGGGAGCGACAGCTCTGGCGGCAACGCCTCGCGAATGCGCGACTCAAGCCCCAGACGCTTAAGGCCGGCAACGGCGAGGATAATGGCATCGTAATCGCCGTTATCCAGCTTGCCCAGACGCGTGCCGACGTTACCGCGCAGCGAGCGAATGATCAGGTCAGGGCGACGTTCCGCCAGCTGACACTGACGACGTAAACTGGACGTGCCAACCACGCTACCTTCTGGCAGCGCGTCGAGGGAATCATAGTGGTTAGAGACAAACGCATCGCGCGGATCTTCGCGCTCGCAGATGGTCACCAGCCCCAGCCCTTCCGGGAACTCAACGGGCACGTCTTTCATCGAATGTACGGCGATATCGGCGCGGTTCTCAAGCAATGCCAGTTCCAGTTCTTTGACAAACAGGCCTTTGCCGCCCACTTTCGCCAGGGGCGTATCGAGGATCACGTCACCGCGCGTGACCATCGGCACCAGCTCGACGCGCAATCCACTGTGGCAGGCTTCAAGGCGCTGCTTCACATAATGTGCCTGCCAGAGCGCGAGAGGGCTTTGGCGTGTGGCAATTCTCAAAACATTGTCTAACATGCTTGTTACCGTCATTATCAATCGCTAACCATCCTAACATTGTTGACTCTGGGATGGCAGTTTTACGGTTGATGAAGCGCGAGAGGGACAGGGCGGCGTATTCGTCAGCCATAGCCGTATTCAGGAATTTACACGTACAGAACGGTGCTACACTTGTATGTAGCGCATCTTTCTTTACGGTCAACCGGCAAGGTGTTAAATTGATCACGTTTTAGACCATTTTTTCGTCGGTACCACCAAAAATGATAAGGGCGAAAAAGGGTAACGGTTATCTTTTTGAAATACTGCGGGTCCGCTGTTATTCGTGTTTTGAATAGCTTGCGACACCCGGAAACATCAGGCGATACGTCTTGTACCTCTATATTGAGACTCTGAAACAGAGACTGGATGCCATTAATCAACTGCGTGTGGATCGCGCGCTTGCTGCCATGGGCCCTGCTTTCCAGCAGGTATACAGTCTGCTGCCGACATTATTGCACTATCACCATCCGCTGATGCCTGGCTACCTTGACGGTAACGTTCCCCAGGGCATTTGCCTTTTCACGCCTGATGAAACCCAACAGCATTACCTCAACGAACTGGAACTCTACCGCGGCATGCCGCCACAGGAGTCTCCAAAAGGTGAACTACCGATTACCGGCGTTTACTCGATGGGGAGCACCTCATCGGTAGGGCAAAGCTGTTCTTCGGACCTGGACATCTGGGTCTGCCATCAGTCCTGGCTCGATAACGACGAGCGTCAGCTGCTGCAGCGCAAGTGCAGCCTGCTGGAGAGCTGGGCGGCCTCGCTCGGCGTGGAAGTAAGCTTCTTCCTGATTGATGAAAACCGTTTCCGCCATAACGAAAGCGGCAGTCTGGGTGGTGAGGACTGCGGCTCGACTCAGCACATCTTACTGCTGGATGAATTTTACCGTACTGCCGTGCGTCTGGCCGGGAAGCGTATTCTGTGGAATATGGTCCCGTGCGAAGAAGAAGAGCATTACGATGACTACGTCATGTCGCTTTACGCGCAGGGCGTACTGACGCCAAACGAATGGCTGGACCTCGGCGGTCTGAGCTCTCTGTCAGCAGAAGAGTACTTTGGCGCAAGCCTCTGGCAGCTCTATAAAAGTATCGACTCGCCGTACAAAGCGGTGCTGAAAACGCTGCTGCTGGAAGCCTATTCCTGGGAATACCCCACGCCTCGCCTGCTGGCGAAAGATATCAAGCAACGTCTGCACGACGGGGAGATCGTCTCCTTCGGGCTGGACGCCTACTGCATGATGCTGGAGCGCGTGACCGAATACCTGAAAGCCATTGATGACACCACGCGTCTGGATCTGGTGCGTCGATGTTTCTATCTCAAAGTCTGTGAGAAATTGAGCCGCGAGCGCGCCTGCGTGGGCTGGCGTCGTGAAGTGGTCAGTCAGTTAGTGAAAGAGTGGGGATGGGACGAAGCGCGTCTGTCCATGCTCGACAACCGGGCCAACTGGAAAATCGATCAGGTGCGTGAAGCGCACAACGAACTGCTCGATGCGATGATGCAAAGCTATCGTAACCTGATCCGCTTTGCGCGCCGTAACAACCTCAGCGTTTCCGCCAGCCCGCAGGACATCGGGGTATTAACCCGTAAGCTGTATGCCGCGTTTGAAGCGCTGCCGGGTAAAGTCACCCTGGTTAACCCGCAGATTTCGCCAGACCTGTCAGAACCGAATCTGACCTTTATCTACGTGCCGCCGGGCCGCGCAAACCGCACCGGGTGGTATCTGTATAACCGTGCGCCAAGCATGGACTCAATCATCAGCCATCAGCCGCTGGAGTATAACCGCTACCTGAACAAGCTGGTGGCCTGGGCCTGGTTTAACGGCCTGCTGACCTCGCGCACGCGCCTGTTTATCAAAGGCAACGAGGTGGTTGATCTCGCTAAGCTGCAGGAGATGGTCGCGGATGTGTCGCACCACTTCCCGCTGCGTCTGCCTGCCCCAACGCCTAAAGCGCTCTACAGCCCGTGCGAGATTCGCCATCTGGCGATTATCGTCAACCTGGAGTACGACCCGACGGCGGCCTTCCGCAATCAGGTAGTTCACTTTGACTTCCGCAAGCTGGACGTCTTCAGCTTTGGTGAGCAGCAAAACTGCCTGGTGGGCAGCGTGGATCTGCTGTACCGCAACTCGTGGAACGAAGTGCGTACCCTGCATTTCAACGGCGAGCAGGCGATGATCGAGGCGCTGAAAACGATTCTCGGCAAGATGCACCAGGATGCCGCACCGCCGGACAGCGTTGAGGTGTTCTGCTACAGCCAGCACCTGCGCGGTTTAATTCGTACCCGCGTGCAGCAGCTGGTTTCTGAGTGTATCGAACTGCGTCTCTCCAGTACCCGTCAGGAAACCGGGCGCTTTAAAGCGCTGCGCGTCTCCGGCCAGACCTGGGGCCTGTTCTTCGAACGCCTGAACGTGTCGGTACAGAAGCTGGAAAACGCCATCGAGTTCTACGGCGCGATTTCACACAACAAGCTGCATGGCCTGTCGGTGCAGGTGGAAACCAACCACGTTAAGCTCCCGCAGGTGGTGGACGGATTCGCCAGCGAAGGGATTATTCAGTTCTTCTTTGAAGAGTCGGGCGATGATGCCGGGTTCAACATCTACATTCTGGATGAAACCAACCGCGCCGAGGTGTATCACCACTGTGAAGGCAGTAAAGAGGAGCTGGTGCGCGACGTCAGCCGCTTCTACTCCTCTTCGCATGACCGTTTCACCTACGGCTCAAGCTTTATCAACTTTAACCTGCCGCAGTTCTACCAGATTGTGAACGTCGACGGTCGTACGCAGGTGATCCCGTTCCGCACCCAGGCCGTAACGCCTGCCGCGCCTGCCAATCAGGACACCGCGCCGCTGCTGCAACAGTATTTCTCCTGAGCCTTTTCGCTCGCCCGGTGGCGGCTACGCCTTACCGGGCCTACAACAGCTCGAACCCGTAGGCCGGGTAAGCGCAGCGCCACCCGGCACCAAAACTATCTGAAACTCACAGCCTCACCCGCCTGCGCGGTAGCCGCCTGTTCCAGCAGATCCCAGAACGGTACGCAGCTGCGGTCGCAAACCCATTCCCCGTCCTTCAGATCGAAATGATAGCCGCCCTGTTTCGCGGCCAGCCACACCTGGTGAAGCGGCTCCTGGCGGTTAATAATAATTTTGCTGCCATTTTCGAAGCTCAGGGTCAGAATGCCGCCGTTGATTTCACAATCGATATCGCTGTCGCCATCCCAGTCGTCAAGACGCTCTTCGATGGTCATCCACAGGTTGTCGGCAAGGCGATGGAATTCACTGTCGTTCATGGTTTTGTTCCTGTTTTTCGTGATGCCGGCAGTATAACCCTAAATAATTCCCGTTGCAGGAAAGCGGCAAACTCTTGCTTTTGTGTCTTCTCCTGCGATGATAGAAACAGATTTGAACTTACGGGCAACTTTATAATGAAAAACGCTTTCCGAACGCTTGCCGTTCTCATCACGCTGTTTAGCCTGACTGGCTGCGGACTGAAGGGACCACTGTACTTCCCACCGGCGGATAAAACCGCGCCGCCGCCGACGAAACCCGTGCAAAGCGGCATTGAGTCCACCACGCCAAATACTAACGATCGTGGCGACAACGGTGGCCCGACTCAGGTTAATCTCTGACGACAACGTTCTGTACCCGCGCAATGGAGCAAATGATGCAGTTCTCTAAAATGCATGGCCTTGGCAACGATTTTATGGTCGTCGACGCGGTAACGCAGAATGTGTTTTTCTCCCCGGAACTGATCCGTCGCCTGGCGGATCGGCATCTGGGCGTGGGGTTCGATCAGCTGCTGGTGGTCGAGCCACCGTACGATCCCGACCTCGATTTCCACTACCGTATTTTTAACGCGGACGGCAGCGAAGTTAACCAGTGCGGCAACGGCGCGCGCTGTTTTGCCCGCTTTGTCCGCCTGAAAGGGCTGACCAACAAGCGTGATATTCGCGTCAGCACGGCCAATGGCCGCATGGTGCTCAGCGTCACCGATGATGAGCTGGTGCGCGTGAACATGGGCGAGCCTAACTTCGAGCCCTCCGTCGTGCCGTTTCGCGCAAACAAAGCGGAAAAGACCTATATTATGCGTGCGGCCGAGCAGACAGTATTGTGCGGCGTCGTCTCAATGGGTAACCCACACTGCGTGATTCAGGTTGATAATGTGGAAACCGCCGCGGTCGAAACGCTCGGCCCGGTGCTGGAAAGCCACGAACGTTTCCCGGAACGCGCGAACATCGGCTTTATGCAGGTGGTGAAGCGCGAGCACATTCGCCTGCGGGTTTACGAGCGCGGCGCGGGCGAGACTCAGGCCTGCGGAAGCGGCGCCTGTGCTGCGGTGGCCGTTGGCATCTCTCAGGGGTTACTGGCAGAAGAGGTTCGCGTGGAATTACCGGGCGGCCGGCTTGATATCGCCTGGAAAGGACCGGGTCATCCACTGTATATGACTGGCCCGGCGGCACATGTCTATGACGGGTTTATCCATCTATGAAACAACCAGGGGAAGAACTGCAGGAAACAGTGACGGAACTGGACGACAGAGCTGTTGTTGATTATCTGCTGCGCAATCCTGAGTTCTTTATTCGCAATGCACGCGTCGTCGAAGAGATGCGCGTGCCGCATCCGGTTCGCGGGACCGTGTCGCTGGTCGAATGGCACATGGCGCGCTCGCGCAACCACATCAATCAGCTGGAAGAGAACATGACGCTGCTGATGGAGCAGGCCAGCACCAACGAAAGCCTGTTCTATCGTCTGCTGCATCTGCAGGCGCGTCTGGCGTCGGCGCACAGTCTTGACGAGTTCCTCAGCCGCTTCCACCGCTGGGCTCGCGAGCTGGGGCTGGCGGGCGCAACGATTCGGCTTTTCCCTGACCGCTGGCGCATTGGCGCACCGTCGGGGTTCACCCATCTGGCTCTTAGCCGTCAGGCGTTTGAACCGCTGCGCATTCAGCGTCTGGGCCATGAGCACCACTATCTGGGGCCGCTGAACGGGCCTGAGCTGCTGGTGGTGTTACCGGAAGCCAAAGCGATTGGCTCGGTGGCGATGTCGCTGATGGGGCGCGATGGCGATCTGGGTGTCATGTTATTTACCAGCCGCGATGCGCATCACTATGAGCAGGGGCAAGCGACGCACCTGCTGCAGGAGATCGCCCTGATGCTGCCCGAGCTGCTGGAGCGCTGGATTGAGCGCGTATGACGGACGGACTGCTCGCCACTGACGTCTCGCGCTTTCTGCGCTATCTGGGCGTGGAGCGTCAGCTTAGCCCCATTACCCTGCTCAACTACCAGCGTCAGCTTGATGCCATCATGCAGATCGCCGACGAAATCGGCCTGAAAAGCTGGCAACAATGTGACGCTGCGACGGTACGCGGGTTCGTCGTGCGTAGCCGTAAAAAAAATCTCAGCCCGGCAAGCCTGGCGCTCAGGCTCTCGGCGCTGCGCAGTTTCTTCGACTGGCTGGTCAGCCAGGGGGGCTTAAAAGCCAACCCGGCAAAGGGGATCGCCACGCCGAAAGCGCCGCGCCATCTGCCTAAAAATATCGACGTTGACGACGTAAATCGCCTGCTGGATATCGACCTTAACGATCCGCTCGCCGTGCGCGACCGCGCGATGCTGGAGGTGATGTACGGTGCCGGGCTGCGTCTGTCCGAGCTAGTTAATCTTGATATCAAACACCTCGATCTGGAGTCCGGTGAAGTGTGGGTAATGGGCAAGGGCAGCAAAGAGCGCCGCCTGCCGATTGGCCGCAATGCAGTTTCCTGGATTGAGCACTGGCTTGACCTGCGCGGGCTGTTTGGCAGCGAAGAGGATGCGCTGTTCCTGTCGAAGCTCGGCAAGCGGATCTCCGCGCGTAACGTCCAGAAGCGCTTTGCGGAGTGGGGCATTAAGCAGGGGCTGAACAGCCACGTTCATCCGCACAAGCTGCGCCACTCCTTTGCGACACACATGCTTGAGTCGAGCGGCGATCTGCGCGGCGTGCAGGAACTGCTTGGCCACGCGAATCTGTCGACCACTCAAATCTATACCCACTTAGACTTCCAACACCTTGCCTCGGTGTATGACGCGGCGCATCCACGCGCCAAACGGGGGAAATAATGCGTTTTTACCGCCCACTTGGTCAGATCTCAGCCCTGACGTTTGACCTTGATGACACCCTTTACGACAACCGCGAGGTGATCCTGCGTACCGAGCAGGAGTCGCTGGCGTTTGTGCAGAACTACCATCCCGCGCTGAAAGCGATGCAGAACAAGGACTTTCAGAAGCTCCGTCAGTCCCTGCGGGAAACCGAGCCGGACATTTACCACGACGTGACCGAATGGCGTCGTCGTGCGGTCGAGCAGGCGATGCTCAATGCCGGCCTGAGCGCGCAGGATGCGGCCATCGGTGCCGAAGCGGCCATGGAAAACTTTGCCAAATGGCGCAGCCGTATCGACGTGCCGCAGGAGACCCACGACACGCTGGCGAAGCTTGCCGAAAAGTGGCCGCTGGTGGCGATCACTAACGGCAATGCTCAGCCGGAGCTGTTTGGCCTCAGCGATTACTTTGAATTTGTGCTGCGCGCTGGCCCGCACGGGCGCGCGAAGCCATTTAATGATATGTACCATCTGGCGGCAGATAAGCTTAACCTGCCGCTGGGTAACATTCTGCACGTGGGGGATGACCTGACCACGGACGTGGCCGGTGCTATCCGCTGCGGGATGCAGGCCTGCTGGATCAAGCCGGAAAATGCGGAGCTAATGACCGCAACCGACAGCCGTCTTCTGCCGCACGTGGAAATTTCACGGTTGGCATCCCTCACGACGCTGATATAATCACCAGTAATATTGTATAAATTACCAGGGGTTTGCAGTTGTAGGCCCGGTAAGCGGAGCGCCACCGGGCGCTTCGCTGTGTTCCTGAATACTATGTGACGGTGCCAATGGACGTTTCTTACCTGCTCGACAGCCTTAATGACAAACAGCGTGACGCGGTTGCCGCCTCGCGCACCAACATGCTGGTACTGGCTGGGGCGGGCAGTGGTAAGACGCGCGTGCTGGTTCACCGTATCGCCTGGCTGCAGAGCGTGGAGAACTGCTCCCCGTACTCCATCATGGCGGTGACGTTTACCAACAAGGCGGCGGCAGAGATGCGCCACCGTATCGCTCAGCTGATGGGCACCAGCCAGGGCGGCATGTGGGTTGGCACCTTCCACGGTCTGGCGCACCGCCTGCTGCGCGCACACCACATGGACGCCAACCTGCCGCAGGATTTCCAGATCCTCGACAGCGAAGACCAGCTCCGTCTGCTGAAACGCCTGATCAAGGCGATGAACCTCGATGAGAAGCAGTGGCCACCGCGTCAGGCGATGTGGTACATCAACGGCCAGAAGGACGAAGGGCTGCGCCCGCACCACATTCAGAGCTTCGGCAACCCGGTCGAGCAGACCTGGCAGAACGTCTACAAGGCCTATCAGGAAGCGTGCGATCGCGCCGGTCTGGTGGATTTTGCCGAGCTGCTGCTGCGCGCCCACGAGCTGTGGCTCAACAAGCCGCACATCCTGCAGCACTACCGTGAACGCTTCACCAATATCCTGGTGGACGAGTTCCAGGATACCAACAACATTCAGTACGCGTGGATCCGCCTGCTTGCCGGTGATACCGGCAAGGTGATGATCGTGGGCGATGATGACCAGTCGATCTACGGCTGGCGCGGGGCGCAGGTAGAAAATATTCAGCGCTTCCTCAACGATTTCCCCGGCGCGGAAACCATCCGTCTGGAGCAGAACTACCGCTCAACCAGCAACATTCTGAGCGCGGCCAACGCCCTGATTGAGAACAACAACGGGCGTCTGGGTAAAAAGCTGTGGACCAACGGCGTCGACGGCGAACCGATTTCGATTTACTGCGCCTTCAACGAGCTCGACGAAGCCCGCTTCGTGGTGAACCGCATCAAAACCTGGCAAGACAACGGCGGCGCGCTGGAGCAGTGCGCCATTCTCTACCGCAGCAACGCCCAGTCGCGCGTGCTGGAAGAGGCGCTGCTGCAGGTGAGCATGCCGTACCGCATTTATGGCGGCATGCGATTCTTCGAACGTCAGGAAATCAAAGATGCGCTGTCGTATCTGCGCCTCATTGCCAACCGTAACGACGACGCGGCGTTTGAGCGCGTGGTGAACACGCCGACCCGCGGGATTGGCGACCGCACGCTGGACGTGGTGCGTCAGGCCTCGCGCGATCGCCAGCTGACGCTGTGGCAGGCGTGCCGCGAGCTGCTGCAGGAAAAAGCGCTCGCCGGACGTGCCGCCAGCGCGTTACAGCGCTTCCTTGAGCTGATTGACGCTCTGGCGCAGGAAACCGCCGACATGCCGCTGCACGTGCAGACCGACCGGGTGATTAAAGACTCCGGCCTGCGAACCATGTACGAGCAGGAAAAAGGCGAGAAGGGCCAGACCCGTATTGAGAACTTAGAGGAACTGGTCACGGCAACGCGCCAGTTCAGCTACAACGAAGAAGACGAAGACCTGATGCCGCTGCAGGCGTTCCTCTCCCACGCCGCGCTGGAAGCGGGTGAAGGGCAGGCGGACACCTGGCAGGATGCGGTTCAGCTGATGACCCTGCACTCCGCCAAAGGTCTGGAGTTCCCGCAGGTGTTTATCGTCGGGATGGAAGAGGGGATGTTCCCGAGCCAGATGTCGCTGGATGAAGGCGGACGTCTGGAAGAGGAACGTCGTCTGGCCTACGTGGGCGTGACGCGCGCGATGCAAAAGCTGACGCTAACCTACGCCGAAACACGCCGTCTGTACGGTAAAGAGGTTTATCACCGTCCGTCGCGCTTCATCGGCGAGCTGCCGGAAGAGTGCGTAGAAGAGGTGCGTCTGCGAGCGAGCATCAGCCGTCCGGTCAGCCATCAGCGCATGGGCTCGCCGATTGCGGAAACCGACACCGGTTACAAGCTGGGCCAGCGCGTGCGCCATTCGAAGTTTGGCGAAGGCACCATTGTGAATCTGGAAGGCAGCGGCGAGCACAGCCGCCTGCAGGTAGCGTTCCAGGGGCAGGGGATCAAATGGCTGGTGGCGGCCTATGCGAAGCTGGAAACAGTCTAACATTCAGAAAAATATCATTATTTTGTAATAATCTGCTAGCCTTATACAGTGAAGGTCAATTAATGCCCTTCAGCGTTCCGTTGCGTGTTGACGCCACAGTTATAGCTGGCGTAACATGCGCGCACGATTACGCTAAGAGGACATTCGCCTTGGACACACCCAGTAGATACTGGCTCAATTCCCTGTCATCCAGGAACAACTCCTAAGGCTATCTCCTCTTGCTGATGGCCTTAGTGGTTGTCAGCGACCTGCATTATTCCCGTCGCGCTGAGTCAGGCTGTTTAATGGTCTGAAACCCAATTTGTTTCTGTGTGCCCACCGAACTGTCCGATATTTTTTGCATTGGGAGTCCCGGTCATGTTGAGCGCATTTCAACTCGAAAATAACCGACTGACTCGGCTTGAAGCCGAAGAGTCACAGCCCCTCATTGATGCCGTATGGGTGGATCTGGTCGAGCCGGACGACGATGAACGCCTTCGCGTACAATCTGAACTGGGGCAAAGCCTGGCAACCCGCCCGGAACTGGAAGACATCGAAGCATCCGCGCGTTTTTTTGAAGACGAAGACGGTTTGCATATTCACTCCTTCTTCTTCTTTGAAGATGCGGAAGACCACGCGGGTAACTCCACCGTGGCGTTTACCATTCGCGACGGCCGTCTGTTTACCCTGCGCGAGCGCGAGCTGCCGGCATTTCGCCTCTACCGTATGCGCGCCCGCAGCCAGGCAATGGTGGACGGTAACGCTTACGAGCTGCTGCTCGATCTGTTCGAGACCAAAATTGAACAGCTGGCGGACGAAATTGAAAACATCTACAGCGATCTGGAAAAGCTTAGCCGCGTGATCATGGAAGGCCATCAGGGCGATGAATACGACGAAGCGCTCTCCACGCTGGCAGAGCTGGAAGATATCGGCTGGAAGGTGCGCTTGTGTCTGATGGATACCCAGCGCGCGCTGAACTTCCTGGTGCGCAAGGCGCGTCTGCCGGGCGGTCAGCTGGAGCAGGCGCGTGAGATCTTACGAGATATCGAATCCCTGCTGCCGCACAACGAATCTCTGTTCCAGAAGGTGAACTTCCTGATGCAGGCGGCGATGGGCTTTATCAACATCGAGCAGAACCGCATCATCAAGATCTTCTCGGTAGTGTCCGTGGTGTTCCTGCCGCCGACGCTGGTGGCGTCCAGCTACGGGATGAACTTTGAGTTTATGCCGGAGCTGAAATGGAGCTTTGGTTACCCGGGGGCGATTATCTTTATGATCCTCGCGGGGCTGGCGCCGTATCTGTACTTTAAGCGCCGGAACTGGCTGTAAAAATCTGGCGGGTGGCGCTGCGCTTACCCGCCTTACGATCGAATTCCCTCTCCCTGTGGGAGAGGGTTAGGGTTAGGGTAACATCACAGCCCTTTGCGCACCCTGCGCTGGGTATAAATCGCATCGGCAACGAAAATCGCCAGCGCCACCCAGATAAAGGCGAACGTTACCATCTTATCCGCCCCCGGCACCTCGCCGTAAAACACCACCGCCAGCAGGAACATCAGCGTCGGGCCAATGTACTGGAAGAAGCCCAGCGTGGAGAGACGCAGACGCGTCGCGGCACCGGTGAAGCACAGCAGTGGAATGGTGGTCACCACGCCCGCCGCCATCAGCATCAGGTTCAGCGACCACGGGTTGCTGCCCATATGGCTGGTGGCGCTGTCGGCGATGCCGAAGAGATAAATCGCCGCCACGGGCAGCAGCCACAGGGTTTCAAACAGCATTCCCGTCTGCGCTTCCACCGCAATCTTCTTACGCACCAGGCCGTAGAACGCAAAGCTGAACGCCAGGCCGAGGGCAATAATCGGCAGCGAGCCGAAGGTCCAGAGCTGCACCAGTACGCCGCAGAAGGCCAGAATCACCGCCACCCACTGCATCCGGCGGAAGCGCTCACCGAGGAAAATCATCCCCAGCACGATATTCACCAGCGGGTTAATGAAGTACCCCAGGCTCGCTTCGAGCATGTGATGATTATTCACCGCCCAGATAAACAGCAGCCAGTTGCCGCCAATCAGCACCGCTGAGAGCGCCAGCAGGAAAATCTTTTTCGGGGTTTGCAGCAGCGTTTTTACGCCCGACCACTGACGGCTGAGGCTCATCAGCGCAATCATAAAGAAGAATGACCAGATAACGCGGTGAGTCAGGATCTCATCGGCCGGAACGTAGGCGATAAGCTTGAAATACGCCGGGGCGATACCCCAAATAAAATAAGCGGCAAGGGCGAGTAAAACGCCCTGCCGCGTCTGTTTAGCATCCATCGGGAAAATCCGTTACAAAAAAGTGAATTAATTTTACCCGATTTTGCCGCCTCAACCCACCATATAAGTGGCGGTTGCGCTGGCGATATACACCTGTTCTTCGTTGTGTAATTCAACGCGCGCCACGGCAACTTTATTTCCCGCGCGCAGCAGGCTGCTGGTACAGGTAAAGCGATTTCCGCGCCCCGGGCGAAGATAGTCGACGCGCAAATCAATGGTGCCCATGCGCGCCAGACGCTGGCGGAGTTCGTCTTCGTTGATGGTGTCATGGCGGGTCAGCGTGCTGCCCACGCAGACCAGACCTGCCGCCACGTCCAGCGCGGAGGCAATCACGCCGCCGTGCAAAATGCTTTGCGCCCAGTTACCTACCATCATCGGCTGGTTGTTGAAGCTCAGCTGGGCAAAGTCTTTCTCGTAACGTTCCAGCTCCAGTCCCAGCGCGCGGTTAAACGGCATATGGTAAACAAAAATCTCGCCCACGAGTTTTAACACTTCTTCGGCGGTAAGCATGGCTGACATGAGGCATCACATCCTTATTGTTAACGAAATGTTGATTTTATGCCTCGGCAACAAGGAATTCCACTTTCAGAAACGAGGATGCAGCAGTTGTCGCAGAAGTCTGTAGAATGTTCGCCACATAACTATTCAGCTAATTTTACTCTTTTGCAGGAGAACACCACCGATGCGGACGTATCTGGCCTGGTTACTGGCGGCGGTTGCGCTGCCCCTCACAGCATATGCGCAGGAAGCGACGATTAAAGAGGTGCATGATAAACCTGCCGTTCACGGTAGCATTATCGCGAACCTTCTTCAGGAGCATGACAATCCGTTCACGCTCTATCCGTATGACACCAACTATGTGATTTATACCCAGACCAGCGATCTCAACAAAGAGGCGATAAGCTCCTATAACTGGTCTGATAATGCGCGTAAAGATGAGGTGAAGTTCCAGCTCAGCCTCGCGTTCCCGTTCTGGCGCGGTATTCTGGGGCCAAACTCGGTGCTCGGGGCGTCTTACACCCAGAAATCCTGGTGGCAGCTCTCTAACAGCGGAGAGTCCTCACCGTTCCGTGAAACCAACTATGAGCCGCAGCTGTTCCTCGGTTTTGCAACGGATTATGAGTTTGCGGGCTGGACGCTGCGTGACGTCGAAGTGGGCTTTAACCACGATTCCAACGGTCGCTCTGACCCGACATCCCGTAGCTGGAACCGTGCCTATACGCGCCTGATGGCGCAGAACGGTAACTGGATGGTGGAAGTGAAGCCGTGGTATGTGGTCGGCAGCACGGATGACAACCCGGAAATCACCAAATATATGGGCTACTACCAGCTTAAAGTCGGCTATCAGTTGGGTGATGCCGTGCTCAGCGCTAAAGGCCAGTACAACTGGAACACCGGCTACGGCGGTGCGGAAGTGGGCTTAAGCTATCCAATGACGAAGCATGTCCGCATCTATACTCAGGTGTACAGCGGTTACGGCGAGTCGCTTATCGATTACAACTTCAACCAGACCCGCGTCGGCGTGGGCGTGATGCTGAACGATATTCTCTAGGCTGTTCGAATGTTTTTGCGTTAAACGTTGAAGTTTCTCTCTCAGGCGCTGAAAATAGCGCCTGTTTCATTTCTGGCATATGGGGTTAACGTGGCGCAGGCGGAAGTATTGAATCAGGAGTCGCTGGCTAAACAGGTTTTGCATGAAACCTTTGGCTACCAGCAGTTCCGCCCTGGCCAGGAAACCATCATTGAAACGGTGCTGGAAGGTCGTGATTGCCTGGTGGTAATGCCGACCGGTGGCGGCAAGTCCCTCTGTTATCAGGTGCCCGCGCTGGTGCTTAACGGCCTGACGGTCGTGGTATCCCCTCTCATTTCTCTTATGAAAGACCAGGTTGACCAGCTGCTCGCCAACGGCGTGGCGGCAGCCTGTCTTAACTCCACGCAAACCCGGGAGCAGCAGCAAGAGGTGATGGCCGGTTGTCGCACCGGACAGATCCGCCTGCTGTATATCGCCCCGGAACGCCTGATGCTGGATAACTTCCTCGATCATCTCGCGCACTGGAACCCGGTGCTGCTGGCGGTGGATGAAGCGCACTGTATTTCCCAGTGGGGACACGATTTCCGCCCGGAATACGCCGCCCTCGGCCAGCTGCGTCAGCGCTTCCCCGAGCTGCCGTTTATGGCGCTTACCGCCACGGCAGATGACACCACGCGGCTGGATATCGTTCGCCTGCTCGGGCTGAACGACCCCTATATTCAGGTCAGCAGCTTCGACCGCCCAAACATCCGCTATATGCTGATGGAAAAGTTCAAGCCGCTGGATCAGCTCCTGCGCTACGTCCAGGAGCAGCGCGGCAAGTCCGGCATCATCTACTGCAACAGCCGTGCGAAGGTGGAAGACACCGCCGCGCGTCTGCAAAACCGCGGCTTTAGCGCCGCCGCCTATCACGCCGGGTTAGAGAATCACATCCGCGCCGACGTGCAGGAGAAATTCCAGCGTGACGACCTGCAGATCGTCGTCGCGACCGTGGCGTTCGGAATGGGCATCAACAAGCCGAACGTGCGCTTTGTGGTGCATTTCGACATCCCGCGCAATATCGAATCCTACTATCAGGAAACCGGCCGCGCCGGGCGTGACGGTCTGCCTGCGGAAGCGATGCTGTTTTACGATCCGGCCGATATGGCGTGGCTGCGCCGCTGTCTGGAAGAGAAGCCGCAAGGACAGCTGCAGGATATCGAGCGCCACAAGCTCAACGCGATGGGCGCGTTTGCCGAAGCGCAAACCTGCCGTCGTCTGGTGCTGCTCAACTACTTTGGTGAAGGGCGCCAGGAGCCGTGCGGCAACTGCGATATCTGCCTGGATCCGCCGAAACAGTACGATGGTTTGATGGACGCGCGTAAGGCGCTCTCGACCATTTACCGTGTGAATCAACGCTTCGGGATGGGCTACGTGGTGGAGGTGCTGCGCGGCGCCAATAACCAGCGTATCCGCGATATGGGCCACGACAAGCTGCCGGTCTACGGCATTGGCAAGGAGCAGAGCCACGAACACTGGGTGAGTATTATTCGCCAGCTGATCCACCTTGGCTTCGCCACGCAGAACATTGCCCAGCACTCCGCCCTGCAGCTGACCGAGGCGGCGCGCCCGGTCCTACGCGGTGACGTTGAGCTCAAGCTCGCCGTGCCGCGCGTCATCGCCCTGAAGCCACGCGTGATGCAGAAATCCTACGGCGGCAACTACGACCGCAAGCTGTTCGCCAAACTGCGCAAGCTGCGTAAAGCCATCGCCGACGAAGAAAATATTCCGCCTTACGTGGTGTTCAACGACGCGACGCTGATCGAGATGGCCGAACAGATGCCGCTCAGCGCCAGCGAGATGCTGAGCGTCAACGGCGTGGGAACACGCAAGCTGGAGCGCTTCGGTAAAGAGTTTATGGCGCTCATCCGCTCTCACGCCGACGGTGATGATGAGGAGTAGTCAGCCGGGCGAAAAAGTGCCAGGATGATGACTCACTAAATTATTTCCCCGCGAGCTAATTATGTTAATGCTATTTCTCACCGTGGCGTTAGTGCACATCGTTGCGCTGATGAGCCCCGGTCCGGACTTTTTCTTCGTATCACAAACGGCCGTCAGCCGCTCCCGCAAAGAGGCGATGATGGGCGTGCTCGGTATCACCATGGGCGTTATGGTCTGGGCGGCGGTCGCGCTGCTCGGTCTGAACCTTATCCTGGCGAAGATGGCCTGGCTGCATAACATCATTATGGTCGGCGGCGGTCTGTATCTGTGCTGGATGGGCTACCAGATGCTGCGCGGGGCGCTGAAGAAAGAAGAGAAAAAACCGGAAGAGCCAAAGGTGGAGCTGGCTACGGGCGGCCGCAGCTTTGTAAAAGGGCTGCTGACCAATCTGGCGAACCCGAAAGCCATTATCTATTTCGGCTCGGTGTTCTCGCTGTTTGTCGGCGATAGCGTCGGCGCGGGCGCACGCTGGGGAATTTTCCTGCTGATCGTCGTTGAAACCTTTGCCTGGTTTACTATCGTGGCCAGCCTGTTTGCCTTACCGGCGATGCGCCGCGGCTATCAGCGTATCGCGAAGTGGATTGACGGCTTCGCCGGCGCGCTGTTCGCCGGCTTCGGCATTCATCTCATCATTTCTCGCTAAGCGTGACGCGCTGACGCAAGCAGCGCGCCAACCAGCATAAACAGCGAGCCAAAGACTTTATTCAGGGCCTTCATCTGCTTAGGCCCTTTAATCCACGCCGCAATTCGCTGCGCCAGCGTCGCGTAACCAATCATCACGATGATATCGACGATAATAGTGGTCGCGCCCAGCACCACGTACTGCATCACCTGGGGCTGATGCGGAACGATAAACTGCGGGAACAGCGCGGCGAGGAAAACGATGCTCTTCGGGTTGGTCAGGTTGACGAACACCGCGCGCTTAAACAGATGGCCGCGGTTTTGCGTCTGAGCCAGCGTATTCAGGTTGATGGAGCCTGCCGCGCGCCACTGCTGGATGCCGAGCCAAATCAGATACGCTGCCCCGGCCCATTTCAGCACCTCAAAGGCCAGCACGGAGCGGGAGAACAGGGTCCCCAGACCGATCCCGACCAGCACAATATGAATGCCCAGCCCAGTCTGCAAACCGGCAATCGACGCCGCCGCACCGCGATAGCCGTGATTGATGGAGGTGGTCATGGTGTTAATAGCCCCCGAGCCCGGAGAAAGGCTGAGGATAATGGATGTCAGCAGGTAGGCGAACCACCATTCGAAGGTCATTTGAAACTCCCGAACCGTCTATTTTTATGCCACAATACGCTATTATTGAGTCATTTTGTGACCGGTGACGAAAAAAACGATATTCCCTGGATTACGTGAGTGGAAACCCAATGTTTCAGCAGAAAAAGGACTGGGAAACACGAGAAAACGCTTTTGCTGCTTTCTCTATGGGGCCGCTGACCGATTTCTGGCGGCAGCGTGAGGAAGATGAGTTTACGGGCGTCGGGGGCATCCCGGTGCGTTTCGTTCGTTTCCGAAATGAAAAAAATGACCGGGTGATTGTGGTCTGCCCCGGGCGTATTGAAAGCTACGTTAAATACGCCGAGCTGGCCTATGACCTGGTCCATATGGGGTTCGATGTCCTGATCATCGACCATCGTGGACAGGGGCTGTCCGGACGTATGCTGCCGGACACGCACCGTGGGCACGTCGATCGCTTCAGCGATTACGTCGACGATTTTGCCGCGTTCTGGCAGCAGGACGTTCAGCCCGGCCCCTGGCGCAAGCGGTATATTCTTGCGCACTCCATGGGCGGCGCCATTTCGACGCTGTTTTTGCAGCGTTATGCGCACGAGTGCGACGCCATTGCGCTCACCGCGCCGATGTACGGTATCGTGATCCGTTTTCCTGACTGGATGGTGCGCCATCTTCTTGACTGGGCTGAGGGCCATCAGCGCATTCGTGAAGGTTACGCCATTGGCACAGGACGCTGGCGCGCGCTGCCGTTCGCCATCAACGTCTTAACCCATAGCCGGCAGCGTTATCGCCGCAACCTGCGCTTTTATGCCGATGAACCGCGCTTGCGCGTCGGCGGCCCGACCTGGCACTGGGTGCGGGAGGGGATTCTGGCCGGTGAGCAGGTGCTGGCGGGCATAGGCGATGATGACACGCCGACGCTTCTGATCCAGGCGGAAGAAGAGCGTGTGGTGGATAACCGCATGCATGACCGCTATTGTGAACTGCGCGCTGCAGCCGGTCACCCTTGTGAAGGGGGTAAACCGCTGGTCATTAACGGCGCGTTCCATGAGATCCTTTTTGAAAAGGACGCTATGCGCTCAGTCGCGCTTAACGCCATTGTTGAATTTTTCAACAGGCATAATTGATTCTTGTTTTCCACCAGAGGTTGAAATCCCTATGTACCAGGTTGTTGCATCTGATTTAGATGGCACGCTGCTTTCCCCCGACCACACCCTGTCGCCTTACGCGAAAGAGACCTTAAAACTCCTGACTGCCCGTGGCGTGAACTTTGTGTTCGCCACCGGCCGCCACCACGTGGACGTGGGGCAGATCCGCGATAATCTTGAGATCAAATCGTACATGATCACCTCCAACGGTGCGCGCGTGCATGATACCGACGGCAACCTGATCTTTACCCACAATCTGGATCGCGATATTGCCGCCGATCTGTTCGGCGTGGTGCATGACAACCCGGCTATCGTTACTAACGTTTACCGCGACGACGACTGGTTTATGAACCGCCACCGCCCGGATGAAATGCGTTTCTTCAAGGAAGCGGTATTCAACTACTCCCTTTACGAACCGGGCCTGCTGGAGCCGGAAGGGATCAGCAAGGTGTTCTTCACCTGTGACAGCCACGAAGAGCTGCTCCCGCTGGAACAGGCGATCAACGCCCGCTGGGGCGATCGCGTCAACGTGAGCTTCTCAACCCTGACCTGTCTGGAAGTAATGGCGGGTGGCGTCTCCAAAGGTCACGCGCTGGAAGCGGTTGCGAAACGCCTGGGCTTCGGGCTGAAAGACTGTATCGCCTTCGGTGACGGCATGAACGACGCCGAGATGCTTTCGATGGCGGGCAAGGGCTGCATCATGCAGAACGCGCACCAGCGTCTGAAGGATCTGCACCCTGAGCTGGAAGTGATTGGTTCTAACGCTGACAACGCGGTACCGAAGTATCTGCGTAAACTGTTCCTTGAATAATCTTCATTCGGTTGTTTATTGCTCAGTTGTCAACTAAAGAGTTCGCTACAATGCCTGTCCTTCTTTCTGAGAGACAAGCATTGTGGCGCTACTCATTATCACCACTATCCTGTGGGCCTTCTCCTTTAGCCTGATTGGCGAATACCTTGCCGGTTCGGTCGACAGCTACTTCTCGGTGCTGATGCGCGTGGGGCTGGCGGCGCTGGTGTTCCTGCCGTTTCTGCGCACGCGCGGACAATCGCTGAAAACGATAGTGCTGTATATGCTGGTGGGAGCGATGCAGCTCGGCATCATGTATCTGTTCAGCTTCCGGGCCTACGTCTACCTGTCCGTCTCCGAATTCCTGCTCTTTACCGTGCTGACGCCGCTCTATATCACGCTGATTTACGACCTGCTCAGCAGACGCCGTCTGCGCTGGGGATACCTGCTGAGCGCGGCGCTGGCGGTGATCGGCGCGGCGATTATTCGCTACGACAAAGTGAGCGATCACTTCTGGACCGGGCTGATGTTCGTCCAGCTCGCCAACATCAGTTTCGCTATCGGCATGGTGGGCTACAAACGCCTGATGGAAACCCGCCCGATGCCGCAGCATAACGCGTTCGCATGGTTTTATATCGGCGCCGCGATTGTCGCGGTGGCGGCGTGGTTTATGCTCGGTAATCCGCAAAAGCTGCCGACCACCGCCGTGCAGTGGGGCGTTCTGGTCTGGCTGGGCGTAGTGGCGTCAGGGTTGGGATACTTCATGTGGAACTACGGCGCTACGCAGGTAGACGCCGGTACGCTGGGGATCATGAACAACGTGCATGTCCCGGCAGGGCTGCTGGTCAACCTCGCCATCTGGCAGCAACAGCCGCACTGGCCGAGCTTTATTATTGGGGGAGCGGTGATCCTGGCTTCGCTGTGGGTCCATCGCCGATGGGTCGCTCCGCGCTCCGCACAAACGGAAGATGGTCGCACGCGTGGTTCCGCGCTGAGCGAATAAACGCCTCCGTAATCGGCTGACGCTGCTCGCCATCGCGCACGGCGGCGTACAGTCGGCTCCACAGTCCTTCACCCAGGGTTTTGGTCTGCACCAGACCCTGGCGTTCAAAACTCTCCACCACCCAGTGCGGCAGCGCCGCGATACCCATTCTGGCCGCCACCATCTGAATCAGCAGCAGGGTGTTATCCACGCTTTTCAGCTGCGGACTGATGCCTGCCGGCTGCAGGAAGTGGCGCCAGATATCCAGACGACTGCGCTGGACCGGGTAAATCAGCAGCGTTTCTGTCGCCAGGTCTTCCGGCGTGATGCGCGTTTTGGCGGCCAGCGGGTGGTCCGGCGCCAGCACCAGGCGCACTTCATAATCAAACATCGGCGAATAGTGCAGGCCGCTGCGCGGCAGGATGTCAGAGGTCATGACCAGATCCAGCTCGCCCTGCTGCAGCGAGGGCTGCGGGTCGAACGTCACGCCGGATTTAAAGTCCATCTCCACCTGCGGCCATTTCTGGCGGAAGTTCTCAAGCGCGGGGGTCAGCCACTGAATACAGCTGTGGCACTCAATGGCGATGCGCAGTTTGGTCTGCTGCGGTTCGTTACACGCCTGCAGCGCGCTCGCGATTTGCGGCAGGACCTGATTCGCCAGCTGAAGGAGAATTTCACCCTGCGGCGTAAAGCGTAGCGGCTGGCTCTTACGCACAAAAAGACGGAAGCCGAGGCGTTGTTCCAGATCGCTGAACTGGTGAGAAAGGGCAGACTGGGTCTGGTGCAGCGTGGCCGCAGCCGCCGCGAGCGAACCGCAGTTCCGCAACGCTTGTAGCGTTTTCAGGTGTTTAATCTCGATCATGAAAGTCCTTCACTTCGCCATGAACATTTTGCGCTTGAGGAATATACAGTAACTGCCAATTATGGATGTGTAAACATCTGGACGGCTAAAATCCTTCGTCTTTTAAATTTATGGTGCGTTGGCTGCGTTTACTCACCCCGGTCACTTACTCATGTAAGCTCCCGGGGATGAGCAAACTTGCCGCCTTCCCTAAATTCAAAATCCAAAGGATTTACAATTAATTAGAGGAAGAAAAACATGACAATCCGCAATCACACTCTCGGTTTCCCTCGCGTCGGCCTGCGTCGCGAGCTGAAAAAAGCGCAAGAAAGCTACTGGGCGGGTAATACCACCCGCGAAGAGCTGCTGGCGGTAGGACGCGAGCTGCGCGCCCGCCACTGGGATCAGCAAAAACAGGCGGGCATTGACCTGCTGCCGGTGGGCGATTTCGCCTGGTACGACCATGTTCTGACGACCAGCCTGATGCTTGGCAACGTGCCGGCTCGTCATCAGAACAAAGATGGATCGGTAGATATCGATACTCTGTTCCGCATCGGCCGTGGCCGCGCGCCAACGGGGGAGCCAGCGGCAGCGGCGGAAATGACCAAGTGGTTTAACACCAACTATCACTATATGGTGCCGGAATTCGTCAAAGGCCAGCAGTTCAGGCTGGCCTGGACGGAGCTTCTGGACGAAGTGGATGAAGCGCTGGCGCTGGGCCACCAGGTGAAGCCGGTGCTGCTCGGGCCGGTAACGTACCTGTGGCTGGGCAAAGTAAAGGGCGAGCCGTTTGACCGACTCAGCCTGCTGAAGGATATTCTGCCGGTCTACAAACAGGTGCTGAGTGAGCTGGGCAAACGCGGCATTCAGTGGGTGCAAATCGACGAACCGGCGCTGGTGCTTGAGCTGCCGCAGGATTGGCTCGATGCCTTCAAACCGGCGTATGACGCGCTCACCGGTCAGGTAAAACTCCTGCTGACGACCTATTTTGAAGGCGTGACGCCGAACCTGAAGACCATTACCGCGCTGCCGGTTCAAGGCCTGCACGTTGATCTCGTACACGGTAAAGACGATGTCGCGGAACTGCACAAGCGCCTGCCAGCGGACTGGCTGCTCTCTGCCGGGCTGATCAATGGCCGTAACGTCTGGCGCGCCGATCTCACCGAGAAATACGCACAAATCAAAGACATCGTCGACAAACGTGAGCTGTGGGTGGCCTCATCTTGTTCCCTGCTGCACAGTCCGATCGATCTGAGCGTGGAAACCCGTCTCGACCCTGAAGTAAAAAGCTGGTTTGCCTTCGCGCTGCAAAAATGTGAAGAGCTGACCCTGCTGCGCGACGCGCTGAACAGCGGCGACACGGCGGCAATTACCGAATGGAGCGCCCCGATCCAGGCGCGTCGTCACTCGGCACGCGTGCACAACCCGGCGGTGGAAAAACGCCTGGCGGCCATCACCGCCCGGGACAGCCAGCGTCAGAGCCCGTACGAGGTGCGCGCTGAAGCGCAGCGCGCCCGCTTCAATCTGCCCGCGTGGCCAACAACGACGATCGGTTCTTTCCCGCAAACTACGGAGATCCGCGGCCTGCGCCTGGACTTTAAAAAGGGCAATCTGGATGCGAATCACTACCGCACCGGCATCGCGGAACACATCAAGCAGGCGATTATCGAGCAGGAGCGCCTGGGGCTGGACGTGCTGGTGCACGGCGAGGCCGAGCGTAACGACATGGTGGAATACTTCGGCGAGCACCTGGACGGCTTCGTCTTTACCCAGAACGGCTGGGTGCAGAGCTACGGCTCCCGCTGCGTCAAGCCGCCGGTGGTTATCGGTGACGTCAGCCGCCCGGAAGCGATCACCGTGGAGTGGGCGAAGTATGCCCAGTCCCTGACCGACAAGCCGGTAAAAGGGATGCTGACCGGTCCGGTGACCATTCTCTGCTGGTCGTTCCCGCGTGAAGACGTGACCCGTGAAACCATCGCCAAACAGATTGCCCTGGCGCTGCGTGATGAAGTGGCGGATCTGGAAGCGGCAGGCATTGGCATTATCCAGATTGACGAGCCCGCTCTGCGCGAAGGCCTGCCGCTGCGCCGCAGCGACTGGGATGCCTACCTGCAGTGGGGCGTGGAGGCGTTCCGCATCAACGCTGCGGTGGCGAAGGATGACACCCAGATCCACACCCACATGTGTTACTGCGAATTTAACGACATCATGGATTCGATTGCCGCGCTGGACGCCGACGTGATCACCATCGAGACCTCGCGTTCAGACATGGAGCTGCTGGAGTCGTTTGAAGAGTTCGACTACCCGAATGAAATCGGGCCGGGCGTGTACGACATTCACTCCCCGAACGTGCCGAGCGTGGAGTGGATTGAAGCCCTGCTGAAAAAAGCGGCCCAGCGCATTCCGTCAGAACGCCTGTGGGTGAACCCGGACTGCGGACTGAAAACCCGCGGCTGGCCGGAGACGCGCGCGGCGCTGGCGAACATGGTGAAGGCGGCGCAGAACCTGCGTCAGGCGTAGCGGTGCTGGATTGCCGGGTGGCGACAACGCTTACCCGGCCTACCTGTTGGCCCGGTAAGGCATAGCCGCCACCGGGCTTTTTTATTACGCTTTCTTACCGCCGTACTGGCTAAACCACGCCAGCATTCTCTGCCAGCCATCTTTGGCTGATTCTGCGTGATAGCTCGGACGATAATCGGCATTAAACGCGTGCCCGGCATCCGGGTACACCACAATCTCCGCCTTCGCATTTGCCGCGCGGAGCGCATGGCGCATGGTCTCTACCGAATCCAGCGAAATGCCGGTGTCCTGACCGCCGTAAAGCCCTAACACGGGGGCATTTAACTCGGTGGCGATATCGACGGGATGTTTCGGTGAATTCAGCGTTTTTTCACCCACCAGTTTGCCGTACCAGGCGACAGCGGCTTTGAGCTGCGGGTTATGCGCGGCATACAGCCAGCTAATGCGTCCACCCCAGCAGAAACCGGTGACCAGAAGACGATGCGGATCGCCGCCGTTGCGCGCCGCCCAGCTGGCGACGTGGTCGAGATCGGCCAGCACCTGCGCGTCCGGGACTTTGCTGACCAGGTTGCTGAGCAATGTTGGAATATCGCTGTAGTCGTTCGGATCGCCCTGACGGAAGTAGAGCTCTGGCGCAACGGCCAGATACCCTTCCAGCGCCAGCCGGCGGCAGAGATCGCGAATGTGTTCGTGAACACCGAAAATTTCCTGTACCACGATCACGATGGGCAGCGGGCCGTCCGCCGATTTTGGCCGTGCGTGGTAAGCAGGCATGTTCTCTCCCTGCGTGGGAATGGAGGTCTCACCCGCGGTAATTGCCGCTTCTGGCGTCGACACGATGGTTGAAGCATGTGGGGCCGCAGCAGGTGCAAAACCGGTTTTTTCAGTCATGGCATTCTCCGTACCAATGAGTTAGCGCAAAGGTAAATATAGACACCAGGTTAACAACTCACAGTGCCTTAAACGGTCTATCTTTTGTGCAGCACCTGGCGATATAACTTGTTAATGTGATGTAAATCACTTTTTTATGGAAATTCAATGTAATCATTTTCATTCATGGTGAGGTATGTCACGAAAATATGCTTACTGCTTCTGTAAAGTACCGTTTTACTTCTTCTGACTAACCGACCCACAGAGGAGTCACCTATGTCTAAGTCTGATGTTTTTCATCTCGGCCTCACCAAAAACGATTTACAAGGGGCTACGCTCGCTATCGTCCCTGGCGATCCTGAGCGTGTGGAAAAGATCGCCGCGCTGATGGATAAGCCGGTCAAGCTGGCTGCCCATCGTGAGTTCACCACCTGGCGCGCAGAGCTGGATGGCAAAGCGGTGATCGTGTGCTCTACCGGTATCGGTGGTCCGTCTACGTCTATTGCTGTTGAAGAGCTGGCACAGCTGGGCATCCGTACTTTCCTGCGTATCGGCACCACCGGCGCTATCCAGCCGCACATCAACGTGGGTGACGTGCTGGTCACGACCGCGTCCGTTCGTCTGGACGGCGCAAGCCTGCACTTTGCACCGATGGAATTCCCGGCAGTGGCTGATTTCGAATGCACCACCGCGCTGGTTGAAGCCGCAAAATCCGTAGGCGCAACCACTCACGTGGGCGTAACCGCCTCTTCCGACACCTTCTACCCGGGTCAGGAACGTTACGACACCTTCTCAGGCCGCGTGGTAAGCCGTTTCAAAGGCTCAATGGAAGAGTGGCAGTCAATGGGCGTGATGAACTACGAAATGGAATCCGCAACGCTGCTGACCATGTGCGCAAGCCAGGGTCTGCGTGCCGGTATGGTGGCGGGCGTTATCGTCAACCGCACCCAGCAGGAGATCCCGAACGCCGAAACCATGAAGCAGACCGAAAGTCATGCGGTGAAAATCGTGGTGGAAGCCGCGCGTCGCCTGATCTAATCCTCTCTTCTGAAATCAAAGGCCGACGCGTTCGGCCTTTATTTTTTGCGTAGCGCCTCGCAGGAAAACCCTTTCAAACTGGACGTTTATACAGCACAATTCTATTTTGTGCGGGTAATACGTTGATGCAGGGGGCATTGTGGATATCTCGATCCTGATTTACGCGGTGATTGCGGTGGCGGGCGTGGCGATAGGCTGGCTCATTTCCAGCTATCAGCATGCACAGCAGAAGGCCGACCAGCTGGCAGAGCGCGAAGAGATAGTCGCTGAATTAAGTGCGGCAAAGCAGCAGCTTGCCCTGAGCGAACACTGGCGAGAGGAGTGCGAGCTGCTCAACAACGAGCTGCGCAACCTGCGAGATATCAACACCTCGCTGGAGGCCGATCTCCGCGAAGTCACTACCCGTCTTGAATCCACCCAGCTGCATGCGGAAGACAAAATCCGCCAGATGATCAACAGCGAGCAGCGCCTCAGCGAACAGTTTGAGAACCTCGCCAACCGAATTTTTGAGCACAGCAACCGCCGCGTTGACGAACAGAACCGCCAGAGCCTCAACAGCCTGCTGACGCCGCTGCGCGAACAGCTGGACGGTTTTCGCCGTCAGGTGCAGGACAGCTTTGGTCAGGAAGCCCGCGAGCGACACACGCTGGCGCATGAGATTCGCAATCTCCAGCAGCTGAATGCGCAAATGGCGCAGGAAGCGGTCAACCTGACCCGCGCGCTGAAAGGGGATAACAAAACCCAGGGCAACTGGGGAGAAGTGGTGCTGACCCGCGTGCTGGAGGCCTCTGGTCTGCGGGAGGGGTATGAATACGAAACACAGGTGAGTATTGAAAACGATGCCCGCTCGCGAATGCAGCCGGATGTGATCGTGCGGCTGCCGCAGGGTAAAGATGTGGTGATTGACGCCAAAATGACGCTGGTGGCGTATGAACGCTACTTTAATGCGGACGATGATTACACGCGCGAGTCTGCGCTGCAGGAGCACATTGCCTCCGTGCGTAATCATATTCGCCTGCTTGGCAGAAAAGACTACCAGCAGCTGCCGGGTCTGCGCTCGCTGGACTATGTCCTGATGTTCATCCCGGTAGAACCCGCGTTCCTGCTGGCACTCGACAGACAGCCCGAGCTTATCACCGAAGCGCTCAAAAATAACATTATGCTGGTCAGCCCCACCACGCTGCTGGTGGCGTTACGCACCATTGCGAACCTGTGGCGCTATGAGCACCAGAGCCGCAACGCTCAGCAGATTGCCGATCGTGCCAGCAAGCTTTACGACAAAATGCGCCTCTTCGTGGACGACATGTCTTCAGTCGGGCAGAGCCTGGATCGTGCGCAGGATAACTACCGCCAGGCGATGAAAAAACTCGCCTCCGGACGTGGCAATCTGCTGGCACAGGCCGAATCATTCCGTAGCCTGGGGGTTGAGGTTAAACGCGAGATTAATCCGGAATTGGTCGAACAGGCCACCGCCCAGGACGACGAGTTTCGCCTGCGAGAAGGTGCGGACGAACAAAATACAAACAGTGAAGACAATACGTTAGCGGCGGATTTATCACCAGACGAGACTCCAGCGCGTTTCTTTCGCGGTGGTTGAAACGTAGGGCAAACGCGCCCAATCTGTTACACTTCACGAACATTTTACTGATAAGCAGGCTCTGAGATGGCTGACGATTCACAAGACACAACGCACTTTGGCTTTCAGACTGTTGCCAAAGCGCAAAAAGCTGACATGGTGGCCCACGTATTTCATTCCGTGGCGGCGAAGTACGATGTGATGAATGACCTGATGTCGTTCGGCATTCATCGCTTGTGGAAGCGCTTCACCATTGACTGCAGCGGCGTACGTCGTGGACAAACGGTGCTGGATTTAGCCGGTGGTACGGGCGATTTAACCGCGAAATTCTCCCGTCTGGTGGGCGAAACCGGTCGCGTTGTTCTCGCCGATATTAATGACTCCATGCTGAAAATGGGACGCGAAAAGCTGCGTAATATTGGCGTGGTGGGGAATGTGGAGTATGTGCAGGCAAACGCCGAAGCGCTGCCATTCCCGGACAATACCTTTGACTGCATCACGATCTCTTTCGGTCTGCGTAACGTGACCGATAAAGAAAAAGCGCTGCGCTCTATGTACCGCGTGCTGAAGCCGGGTGGACGTCTGCTGGTGCTCGAGTTCTCTAAACCGATCATTGAGCCGCTGAGCAAAGCCTACGACGCCTATTCCTTCCACGTGCTGCCGCGCATTGGTGAGCTGGTGGCTAACGACGCTGAAAGCTACCGCTATCTGGCGGAGTCTATCCGTATGCACCCGGATCAGGACACATTAAAAGCCATGATGCAGGACGCGGAATTTGAGAACGTTGAATATTTCAACCTGACGGCGGGTGTCGTCGCGCTGCATCGCGGTTACAAATTCTGAGTGGAGGTGTCCCGTGCCCTTTAAACCCTTAGTCTCCGCAGGCGTCGAGAATGTACTGAACGCTTTTCTGTATCGCGCTCCGGCGCTGAAAGCTGCACGTCAGCGGCTAAACGGGAAGGTATTACGCATTGTTTTAAAAGAGTTATCGACGCCGCTTGTGCTGGTATTCAGCGAACGTCAGCTTGACGTTCTGGGGGCGTGGGAAGGTGAGGCCGACTGCTCGGTCATCACGCACATGAGCGTGCTGCCAAAACTGCGCGATCGCCAGCAATTAACGGCGCTTATCCGCAGCGGTGAGCTGGAAGTGGAGGGCGACATTCAGGTCGTGCAGAACTTCGTTGCGCTCACCGATCTGGCGGAGTTCGATCCGGCGGAGCTGCTCGCGCCTTTTATCGGCGACATTGCCGCCGAAGGCATCGGGAAAGTTCTTCATGGCGGCGCCTCCTTTGCGCGTAAAAGCCTCCAGCGCCAGCAACGCTATGCGGCGGAAGTGCTGACTGAGGAGTGGCGAATGGCTCCCGGGCCACTGGAAGTTGCATGGTTTGCGGAAGAGACCGCTGCTGTTGAACGTGCGGTTGATGCGTTAACCAAACGGCTGGAAAAACTGGAGGGCAAATGACGCCTGGTGAAATTCGGCGCCTCTATTTTATTATTCGCACCTTTTTGAGCTACGGGCTCGACGAGCTTATCCCCAAAATGCGTATCACGCTGCCGCTTCGTATCTGGCGGCGGATGCTCTTCTGGATGCCCAATCGCCATAAAGGTCAACCGCTGGGTGAGCGTCTGCGCCTGGCGCTGCAGGAACTCGGTCCGGTTTGGATTAAATTCGGGCAGATGCTGTCGACCCGCCGCGATCTCTTCCCGCCTCTGATTGCCGATGAGCTTGCGATGCTGCAGGATCGCGTCGCACCGTTTGACGGCGCGCGCGCGAAAAAGCAAATTGAAGAGGCGATGGGAAATGTACCCGTCGAGACCTGGTTTGACGATTTCGACATTAACCCACTGGCATCGGCTTCTATTGCGCAGGTGCATACCGCGCGTCTGAAAGAAAACGGCAAAGAAGTCGTTATTAAGGTCATTCGTCCGGACATCCTGCCAGTCATCAAAGCGGACATGAAGCTGATTTATCGTCTGGCGCGCTGGGTGCCACGCCTGCTGCCGGACGGGCGCCGCCTTCGTCCACTGGAAGTGGTGCGGGAATATGAAAAAACGCTGATTGATGAGCTTAACCTGCTGCGCGAATCGGCAAACGCCATTCAGCTGCGTCGCAACTTTGAAAACAGCCCGATGCTCTATGTACCTGAAGTCTATTCTGACTACTGCAGCCAGAATATGATGGTGATGGAGCGTATCTACGGTATTCCGGTTTCGGATGTGGTGGCCCTGGAGAAACAGGGAACAAACATGAAGCTCCTGGCCGAACGTGGCGTACAGGTATTCTTTACCCAGGTATTCCGCGACAGCTTTTTCCATGCGGACATGCACCCGGGCAATATCTTCGTGAGCTACGAACACCCTGAGGATCCGAAGTATATCGGTATCGACTGCGGGATTGTGGGGTCGCTGAACAAAGAAGATAAACGGTATCTGGCTGAGAACTTCATCGCGTTCTTCAACCGCGACTACCGTAAGGTGGCCGAGCTGCACGTCGATTCCGGCTGGGTGCCGCCGGATACCAACGTCGAAGAGTTTGAGTTCGCGATCCGGACCGTTTGCGAACCGATTTTTGAGAAACCGCTGGCGGAAATCTCCTTCGGGCATGTGCTGTTGAACCTGTTTAACACGGCTCGCCGCTTTAATATGGAAGTTCAGCCACAGCTAGTTTTACTTCAGAAAACATTACTTTACGTTGAGGGTGTAGGCCGACAGCTCTATCCTCAGTTAGACTTGTGGAAGACCGCGAAACCTTTCCTTGAATCCTGGATTAAGGATCAGGTTGGCATTCCGGCGCTGGTGCGCTCGCTGAAGGAGAAAGGCCCGTTCTGGATAGAAAAAATGCCTGAAATTCCTGAACTGGTTTATGACAGTTTGCGTCAGAGCAAGAACCTTCAGCACAGCATGGATAAAATCGCCCGCGAACTTCAGTCCAGCCGCGTTCGGCAGGGGCAGTCACGCTATCTCTTTGGGATTGGCGCAACGCTGCTACTGAGCGGTACGCTGCTGCTGATCAACCGTCCGGACTGGCAGATGATGCCCGCCTGGCTGATGGCTGGCGGGGTGGTAGTCTGGCTAGCAGGCTGGCGAAAAACGCGCTGAGCGTGCGTCGCTATCGACGGGTCGCATACGTATAATGCGACCTGACTCATTAATCATCTATCCCTGAGGAACATGTATGGGTGGAATCAGTATCTGGCAATTAGTCATTATTGCCGTCATCGTCGTGCTGCTGTTTGGCACCAAAAAGCTCGGTTCTATTGGTTCCGATCTGGGCGCGTCTATCAAAGGCTTCAAGAAAGCGATGAGCGATGATGAGAGCAAGCAGGATAAAACCAGCCAGGACGCTGACTTTACTGCTAAATCCATCGCCGACAAGCAAGAAGAAGCCAAAAAGGAAGACGCTAAACGCCACGATAAAGAGCAGGTGTAAGTCGTGTTCGACATTGGTTTTAGTGAGCTCCTGCTGGTCTTTGTGATTGGCCTGATTGTGCTGGGGCCGCAGCGTCTGCCGGTGGCAGTGAAAACCGTTGCGGGCTGGGTTCGTGCGCTGAGATCGCTGGCATCGACCGTTCAGAATGAACTGGCGCAGGAGCTTAAGCTGCAGGAATTTCAGGAAAGCCTGAAAAAGGTCGAGAAGGCGAGCATGGATAACCTGACGCCGGAACTGAAAGCGTCAATGGATGAGCTGCGCGAAGCGGCGGAATCGATGAAGCGCTCCTATAGCGTTAACGATCCTGAAAAAGCGAGCGATGAAGCGAACACCATCCATAACCCGGTGGTTAAGGGCAGCGAGGAGCAGCGCGAGGGCGTAACGCCTGCCAGTGCTGAACATCAGGCTGCCGCACCAGAACAGACGCCGCACGAAACCGAATTGAAAAAACAGGCGCAGCCAGAAGAGCCAGTGGCAAAAGCGGCGGAAGTGAAGCCCGCTGCGTCCGTTTCCGAATCATCCCCCTCGTCGAGTGATAAAGCGTAAACATGGCAGTAGATGATACTCAACCGCTGATTACGCACCTCATTGAGCTGCGTAAGCGCCTGTTAAACTGCATTATTGCGGTTTTACTCATATTCCTGTGCCTGGTCTATTTTGCCAACGATATCTATCAGGTGGTCTCTGCGCCGCTGATCAAGCAGATGCCGCTGGGCGCAACGATGATTGCAACAGACGTTGCTTCTCCGTTCTTTACCCCCATCAAGCTGACCTTTTGGGTGTCGTTGATTGCCTCTGCACCGGTCATTCTTTACCAGGTGTGGGCGTTTGTGGCGCCAGCGCTGTATAAGCATGAACGTAAGCTGGTGATCCCGCTGCTGGTGTCCAGCTCGCTGCTGTTTTATATCGGCATGGCGTTTGCCTATTTCGTCGTCTTCCCGCTGGCCTTCGGCTTCCTGACGCATACCGCGCCGGAAGGGGTCCAGGTGTCGACGGATATCGCCAGCTACCTCAGCTTTGTGATGGCGCTGTTTATGGCGTTTGGCGTGGCATTCGAAGTGCCGGTGGCCATTGTGCTGCTCTGCTGGGTAGGAGTAACGACCCCGGATGACCTGCGTAAGAAGCGTCCATATATTCTGGTGGGCGCCTTCGTGGTCGGCATGCTGCTGACACCGCCGGATGTTTTCTCGCAGACGCTGCTGGCCATACCGATGTACTGCCTGTTTGAGGTCGGCGTCTTCTTCTCACGGTTCTACGTGGGTAAAGGGCGTCGAGCGGATGACGAAGACGATACGTCCGACAAGACCACTGAAGAGTAAAATCAGCCGCCCGTCAGGGCGGTTGTTATATAGGGATTTCCATGTTTGATATCGGATTCAACCTGACCAGCTCGCAGTTTGCGAAAGATCGTGATGAGGTGGTTGCGCGCGCGTTTGCCGCCGGGGTGAAAGGACTGCTGCTGACGGGCACCAACCTGCATGAGAGCGAGCAGGCGCAGCAGCTGGCTCAAGGCTACGATCGCTGTTGGTCTACCGCTGGTGTGCATCCTCACGACAGCAGCCAGTGGACCGCAGATAGCAGCGAAACCCTGTACAGTCTCGCGAAAATGCCAGAAGTGGTGGCGATCGGCGAATGCGGTCTCGATTTCAACCGTAATTTTTCCACGCCTGAAGAGCAGGAAAAGGCGTTTACTGCCCAGCTTGCGCTCGCAGCAGAGCTTGAAATGCCCGTGTTTATGCACTGCCGCGACGCGCATGAGCGTTTCCTGGCACTTCTGGATCCGTGGCTGGAGAAACTGCCCGGCGCGGTGCTGCACTGTTTTACCGGCTCACGGCAGGAAGCGCTGGATTGCCTGAAGCGAGGGCTTTATCTGGGTATTACCGGCTGGGTTTGCGATGAGCGCCGCGGGCTTGAACTTCGTGAGCTGTTGCCAGTAATCCCGGCTGACCGGCTGCTCCTCGAAACCGATGCGCCTTATCTGCTACCGCGCGATATGAAACCCAAACCTGCATCGCGGCGGAATGAGCCCGCGTATCTGGGGCACATTGTTGAGAGCGTCGCGAAGTGGCGCGGAGAGGATCCGCACTGGCTTTCGGCGCAGACGGATGACAACGTGCGTAATCTGTTCAGGATAAACGTTTAAAGCTTGCGGAAGTCGGTGTTTTTAACGCTCTGCAGCACCTGCTTGTTCAGCAGATTGAGCAATAGCATAGAGCGCGCTTCCCCGTCCGGCTCGGCAAAAATCGCCTGCAGGCCTTCGAAAGCGCCTTCGGTAATCACGACGCTATCGCCCGTGTAAGGGGTTTCGGGGTCGGTGATCCCTTCAGGCTGTTGATAAATCGACAGCTGATGAATGACCGTCGACGGAACCGTTGCCGGGTGGGCCCCAAAACGAACGAAGTGGCTGACGCCGCGCGTTGCGCTGATGGTGGTGGTATGGATGACTTCCGGGTCGAACTCCACAAACAAGTAGTTCGGGAACAACGGCTCACTGACGGTTGTGCGCTTCCCGCGCTGCATTTTTTCAAGCGTGATCACGGGTGTCAGGCAATTTACAGACTGACGTTCAAGATGTTCCTGCGCGCGCTGAAGTTGCCCGCGTTTGCAATACAGTAAATACCAGGCCTGCATAATCACTCTTTCCCTTAGTTCGGGGCGCAAGCATATCAAAACCCTGGCGGGATCGCTAAGTTGATTATAATGGGGGAAAATGGAGCAGAACGCATAAGTTCACGCTTATTTAACAAAATTACAGCATCAAGCAGGCTTACGCCGTATAATGAAGCGCTTACAGAGAGGCCATGATTAACTGCATGAAATACCACGATCTCCGCGACTTCCTGACGCTGCTGGAAAAGCAGGGTGAACTCAAACGTATTACACTTCCTGTCGATCCTTATCTGGAAATGACAGAAATTGCTGACCGCACCCTGCGTGCCGGTGGCCCCGCATTACTGTTTGAAAATCCGAAAGGTTACTCCATGCCGGTGCTGTGCAACCTGTTTGGTACACCGCGTCGTGTTGCACTGGGAATGGGGCAGGAAGACGTCTCTGCGCTGCGTGAAGTCGGTAAACTGCTGGCGTTTCTGAAAGAGCCGGAGCCTCCGAAGGGCTTCCGCGATCTGTTCGACAAGCTGCCGCAGTTTAAGCAGGTGCTGAACATGCCCACCAAGCGCCTGCGAGGCGCGCCGTGCCAGCAGAAAGTGCTGGAAGGCGATGCGGTTGATCTGACCAAAATCCCTATTATGCAGTGCTGGCCTGAAGATGCCGCTCCGCTGATAACCTGGGGGCTGACCGTTACGCGCGGCCCGCACAAAGAGCGGCAAAACCTCGGTATTTACCGCCAGCAGTTGATTGGCAAGAATAAACTCATCATGCGCTGGCTGTCGCATCGCGGCGGCGCGCTGGATTTCCAGGAGTGGTGCGCTGCGCATCCGGGGGAGCGTTTCCCGGTGTCTGTCGCCTTAGGCGCCGATCCGGCCACCATTCTGGGAGCCGTCACGCCCGTGCCGGATACGCTCTCTGAATATGCGTTTGCAGGCCTGCTGCGCGGAACGAAAACCGAAGTCGTGAAGTGTATCTCTAACGATCTCGAAGTTCCGGCTAGTGCGGAAATTGTGCTGGAGGGTTACCTCGAGCAGGGTGAAATGGCGCCAGAAGGCCCCTACGGCGACCACACCGGCTATTACAACGAAGTGGATAACTTCCCGGTGTTCACCGTGACGCACATTACGCAGCGTGAAGATGCGATTTATCACTCCACATATACCGGACGTCCACCGGATGAACCGGCGGTGCTGGGCGTGGCGCTGAATGAAGTGTTTGTGCCGATCCTGCAAAAGCAGTTCCCGGAAATTGTTGATTTTTATCTGCCGCCTGAAGGATGCTCGTATCGCATGGCGGTGGTCACGATGAAGAAGCAGTATCCTGGTCACGCTAAACGCGTGATGATGGGCGTATGGTCTTTCCTGCGCCAGTTTATGTATACCAAATTTGTTATTGTCTGCGATGATGACGTTAACGCCCGCGACTGGAATGACGTAATCTGGGCCATTACCACGCGAATGGACCCGGCGCGCGATACGGTGTTAGTCGAAAACACGCCGATAGATTACCTGGATTTTGCCTCGCCGGTTTCCGGTCTTGGCTCAAAGATGGGACTGGATGCCACAAATAAATGGCCTGGCGAAACCGACCGTGAATGGGGTCGCCCGATCAAAAAAGATCCTGCCGTGACCGCGCGAATTGACGCGATCTGGGGCGAGCTGGCCATAATGAATAACGGTAAACCCTGAGCTAACCGTTAAGCCCTATAGACTTCCCGACAGAGAGAGCGAATGACAACCTTAAGCTGTAAAGTGACCTCGGTAGATGCCATCACCGACACCGTATATCGCGTCCGTTTAGTGCCTGAAGCGCCATTCTCTTTCCGCGCGGGTCAGTACCTGATGGTCGTGATGGATGAGCGTGATAAGCGTCCTTTCTCTATGGCCTCAACGCCAGCGGAGCAGGAATTTATTGAGCTTCATATTGGTGCGTCAGAGCTTAACCTGTATGCGATGGCGGTGATGGATCGGATCCTGAAGGAACGTGAAATCGTGGTGGATATTCCACACGGCGATGCGTGGCTGCGCGATGACGAAGACCGTCCGCTGATCCTGATCGCTGGCGGTACGGGCTTCTCTTACGTGCGCTCCATTCTGCTGACCGCCCTGGCGCGTAACCCTGACCGCGACATCACCATTTACTGGGGTGGCCGCGAAGAGAAACATCTGTACGACCTGTCTGAGCTAGAAGCGCTGAGCGTAACCCATCCTAACCTGCGCATTGAGCCGGTGGTTGAGCAGCCGGAAGAGGGCTGGCGTGGTCGTAGCGGGACGGTGCTGACGGCGGTGCTGCAGGATCACGGCACGCTGGCAGGGCACGATATCTATATCGCTGGCCGTTTCGAGATGGCGAAAATTGCCCGCGACCTGTTCTGCAACGAACGTGACGCGCGTGAAGACCGCCTGTTTGGCGATGCGTTTGCCTTCATTTAAATAAAAAACCCGCCCCTGACAGGCGGGAAGAACGGCAACTAAACTGTCTCTCTTCGCCAATGACGCCATAACTGCGTTGGCTGCGCTCGTTCACCCGAATCACTTACTTGAGTAAGCTCATCGGGATTCGCTCGCTTGCCGCCTTGTTCTGACGTCATTGGCTTTGAGATACTTTTCCTGATTTACACTCTCTCAAACACCGTCGCGATACCCTGACCCAGCCCGATACACATCGTTGCCAGGCCAAACTGGGCATCTTTGCGTTCCATCAGGTTGATAAGCGTTGTGCTGATACGCGCTCCGGAGCAGCCCAGCGGGTGACCGAGGGCGATCGCGCCGCCGTTGAGGTTTATCTTCTCGTCGATCTGCTCCATCAGCCCCAGATCTTTAATGCACGGCAGGATCTGCGCGGCGAACGCTTCGTTCATTTCAAACAGGTCGATGTCGCTGGCGGTTAATCCCGCTTTTTTCAGCGCCAGCTTCGAGGCCGGAACCGGGCCGTAACCCATGATTGAAGGATCGCAGCCCACGACCGCCATCGAACGTACCCGAGCGCGAGGCGTTAAGCCCAGCTCGCGGGCGCGGCTTTCGCTCATCACCAGCATCGCGGCGGCGCCGTCGGACAACGCCGACGAGGTCCCTGCCGTGACCGTACCGGTGACGGGGTCAAACGCCGGGCGCAGGGTAGAAAGCGCTTCGACGGTGGTTTCCGGGCGGATGACTTCGTCGTAGCTGAACTGCTTCAGTACGCCGTCAGCGTCGTGGCCGCCGGTCGGGATGATCTCATTCTTAAAGGCGCCAGACTGCGTGGCGGCCCATGCGCGAGCGTGAGAGCGCGCGGCAAAGGCATCCTGCATTTCACGGCTGATGCCGTGCAGACGAGAGAGCATCTCGGCGGTCAGGCCCATCATCCCCGCGGCTTTCGCCACGTTACGGCTCATGCCAGGATGAAAATCGACCCCGTGGCTCATCGGCACGTGGCCCATGTGCTCGACCCCGCCCACCAGGCAGGCCTGCGCATCACCGGTCATGATCATGCGCGCCGCGTCGTGCAGCGCCTGCATTGATGAACCGCACAGGCGGTTAACGGTGACGGCCGGAACCGAATGCGGGATCTCCGCCAGCAGCGACGCGTTGCGGGCGATGTTGAAGCCCTGCTCCAGGGTCTGCTGCACGCAGCCCCAGTAGATATCGTCGAGCGCAGCCGGATCCAGCGCCGGGTTACGCGCCAGCAGGCTACGCATCAGATGCGCGGAGAGGTCTTCCGCACGCACGTTACGGAACGCGCCGCCTTTTGAACGGCCCATCGGGGTGCGAATCGCATCAACAATGACAACCTTTTCCATTGTGACTCCTTAAGCCGTTTTCAGCTCGCCAACCGGACGGGCTGGCTCAACTGCTGGATAGTAGGGTTCGTTATGGCGCGCTTTGTTACGCAGCCCTTCCGGCACCTCATAAAGCGGGCCGAGGTGCTGATACTGCTGGGCCATATCGAGATAGCGGGCGCTGCCGAGCGTGTCCAGCCAGCGGAACGCGCCGCCGTGGAACGGAGGGAAGCCCAGGCCGTATACCAGCGCCATATCGGCTTCTGCCGGGCTGGCGATAATACCTTCTTCGAGGCAACGCACCACTTCGTTGATCATCGGAATCATCATGCGGGCGACGATCTCATCGTCGGTGAAGTCGCGTTTCGGCTGACTAACGTCGGCCAGCAGGCTATCCACCACGGCATCTTCTTCTTTCTTCGGTTTGCCTTTGCTGTCTTCTTTATAGCGCCAGAAGCCCAGGCCGTTTTTCTGGCCGAAGCGGTTAGCGTCGAACAGAGCGTCAATGGCGTCGCGATAATCTTTCTGCATGCGCTGCGGGAAGCCTGCCGCCATCACCGCCTGAGCGTGGTGGGCGGTATCAATGCCGACCACGTCCAGCAGATACGCCGGGCCCATCGGCCAGCCGAACTGTTTCTCCATCACTTTGTCGATTTTGCGGAAGTCCGCACCGTCGCGCAGCAGCTGGCTGAAGCCGGCGAAGTAAGGGAACAGCACGCGGTTGACGAAGAAGCCCGGGCAGTCGTTAACAACGATCGGCGTTTTGCCCATCTTGCTTGCCCATGCCACCACTTTAGCGATGGTTTCGTCAGAGGTTTTTTCCCCACGGATCACTTCGACCAGCGGCATTCGGTGTACCGGATTGAAGAAGTGCATCCCGCAGAAGTTTTCCGGACGCTTTAGCACGCTCGCCAGTTCGCTGATTGGAATGGTGGAGGTGTTTGAAGCCAGCACGGTCTCAGGACGAACTTTGTCTTCCGTTTCTGCCAGCACCGCTTTTTTGACTTTCGGGTTCTCAACAACCGCTTCAACGACGACGTCCACGCGGTCGAAACCGCTGTATTCCAGCACGGGCTGAATGGTGGAGATCACACCTGCAAGCTTCAGCCCGTCAATTTTTCCGCGCTCCAGCTGTTTATTCAGGAGCTTGGCCGCTTCGGTCATGCCCAGCGTCAGGGATTTCTCGCTGATGTCTTTCATCACCACCGGCACGCCTTTCCAGGCCGACTGGTAAGCGATGCCGCCACCCATAATGCCCGCGCCGAGTACCGCCGCATGTTTCGGCGTCTCAACGTTTTTGGTCAGCTGCCTGGCTTTACCCTTCACGAACTGATCGTTGAGGAAGATACCGACCAGCGCGCGAGCTTCATTGGTGTGCGCCAGAGGGACAAAGCTCTGATTTTCGAGCTTCAGCGCTTCATCGCGTCCGAGACGAGCAGCTGCTTCAATGGTTTTCACCGCCGTGATTGGTGCCGGGTAGTGTTTACCCGCCGTCTGCATCACCATGCCTTTGGCGATGGTGAAGCTCATGGTGGCTTCAATCTTGCTGAGTTTTAACGGTTCCAGCTTCGGCTGGCGTTTGGCTTTCCAGTCGAGATCGCCGTTAATGGCCTGACGCAGAATGGCGAGTGCACCTTCAACCAGTTTCTCTGGCTTCACGACGCCGTCGACCAGGCCGATTTTCTGAGCCTGTTCTGCGCCGACATCTTTACCTGCGGCAATGATCTCAAGGGCGCTGTCGGCACCCAGCATGCGCGGCATACGCACGGAGCCGCCAAAGCCCGGCATGATGCCCAGCTTGGTTTCCGGCAGGCCGATGCGCAGGTCCGGCGTCGCCAGACGGTAGTCGGTCGCGAGTACGCATTCGCAGCCGCCGCCCAGCGCGTAGCCGTTAACGGCGGAAATGGTCGGGACAGGCAGATCTTCCAGACGATTAAAGACGCTGTTGGCAAAGTGCAGCCACTGGCTCAGCTGTTCTTCCGGGACCAGGAACAGCGAAAGAAACTCGGTGATATCGGCACCGACAATAAAGGCCGCTTTGTTCGAACGCAGCAGCAGCCCTTTTAATTCAGGTTGTTTTTCAAGAACATCCAGCGCCTGGCCAAGACTGGCCACCGTCGCGGTATCAAGCTTGTTCACTGAGCCGGGGGCATCGAACACCAGTTCGGCAATGCCATCTTCCAGCCAGTTGAGGTACAGGGTGTCGCCTTTGTAGAGCATGTCAGTCTCCTGAATCCAGCAATTGGATCTGGTCATACCAGATGAATCGGAGTGTGGGATTTATGTTAATAAAATGCAAATTACTCATTAAGAAAATGCTGCATTGATCACGGTCGGTGGAAATCACGCAGCCGGAGTGAGGTGTGCTAAGATGCGATGACTTGAGGTCAAAAAAACGAAAGGAAGAATGATGGACTCACTGGCTTCGCTTTATAAAAATCATATCGTTACCCTACAGGAACGTACCCGCGATGTACTGGCCCGCTTCAAGCTGGATGCGCTGCTGATCCACTCCGGCGAGCTGATGAATACCTTTCTGGATGACCACGCTTATCCGTTTAAGGTGAACCCGCAGTTCAAAGCCTGGGTGCCGGTGACTCAGGTTCCAAATTGCTGGCTGCTGGTAGACGGCGTGAACAAGCCGAAACTGTGGTTCTACCTGCCGGTCGATTACTGGCACAACGTAGAACCGCTGCCGACCTCTTTCTGGACGGAAGAGATTGATGTGATTGCACTGCCGAAAGCGGACGGTATTGGTAGCCAGCTGCCTGCCGCGCGAGGCAACATCGGCTACATTGGCCCTGTTCCGGAGCGCGCGCTGGGTCTGGATATTCCGGCAGACAAACTCAATCCGAAAGGCGTGCTGGATTACCTGCACTATTACCGCGCCTATAAAACCGACTACGAACTTTACTGCATGCGTGAAGCGCAAAAAACGGCGGTGAATGGCCACCGTGCCGCGCACGAAGCGTTCCAGTCGGGGATGAGCGAGTTCGACATCAATCAGGCCTATCTGACCGCGACGGGCCACCGTGATACCGACGTACCGTACAGCAATATCGTCGCGCTGAACGAGCACGCGTCTGTGCTTCATTACACCAAACTGGATCACCATGTTCCGTCGGAGATGCGCAGCTTCCTGCTTGACGCAGGCGCCGAGTACAACGGTTACGCGGCCGACCTGACCCGTACCTGGGCGGCGAATGCGGATACCGATTTCGCGCAGCTGATTAAAGACGTAAACGATGAACAGCTGGCGCTGATTGCCACCATGAAGGCGGGAACTAGCTATGTGGATTACCACATCCAGTTCCATCAGCGCATCGCAAAACTGCTGCGTAAACATCATATTGTGAAAGACATGAGCGAAGAAGCGATGGTCGAGAACGATCTGACCGGGCCATTCATGCCGCACGGTATCGGCCATCCGCTGGGCCTGCAGGTTCACGACGTTGCGGGCTTTATGCAGGATGACACCGGCACGCACCTGGCGGCACCGTCTAAATATCCTTACCTGCGCTGCACCCGTATTCTGGAGCCGCGTATGGTGCTGACGATTGAACCGGGGATCTACTTTATCGAATCCCTGCTGGCGCCGTGGCGTGAAGGCCAGTTCAGCAAACACTTCAACTGGGAAAAAATTGACGCGCTGAAGCCGTTTGGCGGTATTCGCATCGAAGATAATGTGGTGGTTCACGAAAACGGTATTGAGAATATGACGCGAGACCTGAAGCTGGCCTGATGGAAAGCTGGCTGATACCGGCTGAACCGGTCACCTTTGTTGAGGAAATCAAGAAAAGCCGCTTTATTACGCTGCTGGCGCATACAGACGGCGTAGAGGCGGCAAAGGCGTTTGTCGAATCCGTTCGGGCTGAACATCCTGACGCGCGTCACCACTGTGTGGCGTGGGTGGCAGGGCCGCCGGATGATTCACAACAGCTGGGGTTTTCCGACGACGGTGAACCGGCGGGCACGGCCGGTAAACCCATGCTTTCGCAGCTGATGGGCAGCGGCGTGGGTGAAATTACCGCCGTGGTGGTGCGCTACTACGGCGGTATCCTGTTAGGCACGGGTGGGCTGGTAAAAGCCTATGGCGGCGGAGTTCAGCAGGCACTGAATATGCTCACAACTATCCGCAAAACGCCGCTCACCGAATATACTTTGTTGTGCGATTACGCTCAGCTATCGGGCATTGAAACGCTGCTCAAACAGTTTAACGGCGTCATCGCGCACAGTGAATATCAGGCAATGGTGAAATTACGCGTGGCGCTTCCTCAGGCGGAGCTGGCTGCTTTTTCAGCAAAACTGGCTGATTTTAGTCGTGGTTCGTTGCAATTGCTGCCGATTGAAGAATAATCCCCACCTCACTTTTTTGAATACCAAAGGAAGCGGCAGAGATGCATTTTCGTGCCATAACCCGAATCGTTGGACTGCTGGTCATACTCTTTTCCGGGACGATGATTCTCCCAGGACTGGTGGCGCTTATCTACCGGGACGGCGCGGGGCGGGCATTTACCCAGACCTTCTTTGTCGCGCTGGCGATCGGCTCGCTGCTGTGGTGGCCAAACCGTCGTCAGAAAGGTGAACTGAAATCTCGCGAAGGATTTCTGATTGTGGTCCTGTTCTGGACGGTGCTGGGGAGCGTCGGTTCGCTGCCCTTTATCTTCTCTGAACAGCCTAACCTGAGCATTACGGATGCCTTTTTTGAATCGTTCTCCGGTTTAACAACCACCGGGGCGACGACGCTGGTGGGGCTGGATTCACTCCCGCACGCCATTCTCTTTTATCGTCAGATGCTGCAGTGGTTCGGGGGGATGGGGATCATCGTCCTGGCAGTGGCTATTCTCCCTATTCTGGGCGTTGGCGGCATGCAGCTCTATCGCGCTGAAATGCCCGGGCCGCTGAAAGATAACAAAATGCGCCCGCGTATTGCCGAGACGGCGAAAACCCTCTGGCTTATCTATGTATTACTGACGGTGGCCTGTGCGCTGGCGCTATGGTTTGCCGGGATGCCCGCTTTCGACGCCATCGGACACAGCTTTGCGACGATCGCTATCGGCGGGTTCTCCACCCACGATGCCAGCGTCGGCTACTTCGACAGTCCAACGATTAACACCATTATTGCCATTTTCCTGCTGATTTCAGGCTGTAACTACGGTCTGCACTTCTCTTTACTGAGCGGGCGCAGCCTGAAGGTGTACTGGCGTGACCCGGAGTTCCGTATGTTTATTGGCGTCCAGCTTACGCTGGTAATCATCTGTACCCTGGTGCTGTGGTTCCATGATGTCTACAACTCCGCGCTGACCACGCTAAATCAGGCGTTCTTCCAGGTGGTATCGATGGCGACGACCGCCGGGTTTACCACGGACAGTATCGCGCGCTGGCCGCTGTTCCTGCCGGTGCTGCTGTTATGCTCGGCATTTATCGGGGGCTGTGCGGGTTCTACGGGCGGCGGCCTGAAGGTAATTCGTATTCTGCTGCTGTTTAAGCAGGGCAACCGTGAGCTGAAGCGCCTGGTCCACCCGAACGCGGTTTACAGCATTAAGCTGGGGAACCGCGCGCTGCCGGAACGTATCCTCGAAGCGGTGTGGGGGTTCTTCTCGGCGTATGCGCTGGTCTTTATCGTCAGTATGCTGGCTATTATTGCGACGGGGGTGGATGATTTCTCCGCCTTTGCGTCCGTCGTAGCAACATTGAATAACCTCGGGCCCGGTCTGGGCGTTGTGGCGGATAACTTTGCCAGCATGAACCCGGTCGCGAAATGGATCCTCATCGCCAATATGCTGTTTGGTCGTCTTGAGGTCTTTACGCTGCTGGTGCTGTTCACCCCTACATTCTGGCGCGAGTAAGGAGCCGTTGATGAAAGCATTGATTCTTTTCTCTACGCGAGACGGACAAACGCGTGAGATTGCCGCTTATCTGGCTTCGGAATTAAAAGAGCTGGGTATTTACTCTGATGTGGTGAACCTGAACCGTGCGGAGCAGATAGCCTGGCAGGATTACGATCGCGTGGTAATTGGCGCGTCAATTCGTTACGGGCATTTCCATCCGGCGCTGGATCGCTTTGTGAAGAAGCACACGGCGGTGCTCAACAAATTGCCCGGTGCCTTTTACTCGGTCAATCTTGTCGCACGTAAAGCCGAGAAGCGTACGCCGCAGACCAACAGCTACACGCGCAAGTTTTTACTCAGCTCGCCGTGGCAGCCTGACCTGTGCGCCGTCTTTGCCGGCGCGCTGCGCTACCCTCGCTACCGCTGGTATGACCGCTTTATGATCCGCCTGATTATGAAGATGACGGGGGGGGAAACCGATACGCGTAAAGAAGTGGTTTATACCGACTGGTCGCAGGTGGCCAGTTTTGCGCGAGAAATCGCACATTTAACGGGCGATTCGCGACATAAATAAGCGTTAAGTTTGAAAAGTGAGCGAACGAAAAGTTTTTTGTATTTTGTGCTTGTCACGTCGGAATAACTCCCTATAATGCGCCTCCACTGACACGGAACAACGG